>Ga0247812_10000509_pt1 | contig 24752 bp, 28 predicted proteins | sample UWRJL149409B1_FD_178011 | JGI IMG/M metagenome (GOLD analysis project Ga0247812, IMG submission 178011) | Plant litter microbial communities from Arlington Agricultural Research Station in Wisconsin, United States - UWRJ-L149-409B-1 | ecosystem: Environmental > Terrestrial > Plant litter >...
TTTGTATGAGGATCAGCCACTTTGGTTGTGGTTTGATTAAAGATTAGAAAACACGATATTGGTTCTACTCTGATCGCGTGCGAACAATCTGTTGTGGTTTGATTAAAGATTAGAAAACACGATATTCAAAGCGGTAATAGATGAACTGCTTGATGGTTGTGGTTTGATTAAAGATTAGAAAACACGATATTATGCATCGATTCATGAATTGAGAAATCACCGTTGTGGTTTGATTAAAGATTAGAAAACACGATATTGCACAAGTTTGAAGTACTGGCGTCAGGCGTGTTGTGGTTTGATTAAAGATTAGAAAACACGATATTCTTTGGCAACCAATACACCGTTATCATTTCGTTGTGGTTTGATTAAAGATTAGAAAACACGATATTAGTTGATTTGTTATCTTCTAGTATACAGTAAATTAAGTGTGAATTTCGTGATAAAAAACGCTTCTTTTTTGCAGTGATAAGGCAAGATTGAGGCATTTTTTCATTTAAAACAATTCTAATTGGGTGGGTTGGGGTGCTTTTGGCACTTCAGATTTTCCCCAGAAGTTTAGGATATTGCCAAATTGCTTGTCGGTTATTCGCAACAGGCTGACTTTGCCAAGTGGCGGTAATAATTTATAGATTCTTTTTTCATGAACATCAGCACTCTCACTGCTGGCGCAATGTCTCATATAGACAGAATATTGCATCATGGTGAAACCGTCTTTTAAAAGATTTCCTCGAAAGAGCGAGGCATTTCTCCGGTCTTTTTTGGTTTCTGTTGGCAAATCGAAAAATACGAAAAGCCACATTATTCGGTATCCGTTAAGTTCCATAGTTTAGGATATTTTATTTTCTTCCTTTCCCCAGTAAAGCATTGTTGCAGAGAACTGGCCGTTTTTTGGAGAGCAACCAGTAACGGACTTTTTTCTTCCTTAAAATAAACTGTCGCCGTCAAAACTTGAAGCAGTTCTGACTTTATCTGAGTATTCAATTCTTGTTCTTCATAATTTTGCATTATTTCAATGACTTTTTGGTCTACCAAAGGACGGAACGGCTCCATAATATCATCTGCCAAAGCAAAGGCATTGTACTTGCTTTTGTGATGTATGCCCAGCGTGCATAGGAGGCCACTTCCTGACAAAGCTCTTGCGGTTGCGGCACGAAGGATAGCATAGCCATAATTCAAAAAATTGTTTGGGTAATCTCCAAATCGTTCTCTCTTAAAATCTATTTCAAAAAAATATTTCCAATATTGCTGTGCGGCAACGCCTTCCATATTTGTTGTATCACCGCTTAAAACTTTACCAGCCAAATATTCAAAATGATTTTTCTTGCTGGTGACCAATTGCAACATCTGGCCTTGATTCTTGATTTTCTCTACAATTGTCTGCTGCCATAGAATTTTTTTTAATGGCACGCTGGCATTAATTTGATTCTTGAAAATTTCTTGCTGAATATGATGGCTGTTGAGGTTAAGAAACATGCCGTTTGGAAGGTGATTTTTTGAGCATATAATGACAGCTGCATTGTTTTCAATCAGCATGTTCATTGCCGGTAGGCTGATGTAAATTTCAGGATTATCAAGCACAAGAATACCAATATCTTCAATTGGTATGGTGCTCTGGCGAATTTCTGATTCTATAACCAATTGCCAGTTTTTGGTAGTTATTGAACTTCTGCTTTCAATGAGAATAGATTTCTTAATCATGAGAAAATAGTTTCTCGCAATTTATTAGAAATCAAATAAGCAAGTTTACGGGTTTCCGTATTAAAAAGAAATTTTAATATTCATAAATGACTTGACAAGCAACCTTTCCTTTTCTCAAAAAAAGTTCAGAATTAAAGATTTTTTTTATAAATCAACGATCCTTCAATATTTTCTATACTTTTCAAAAAGCCATCATTTTCAATAAAATAAATATCAAGTGCATGGTCGATTTTAACTTGTTTCAAAGCATTTTGTACGGCATCCATTGAAGCTTTTTTAGCATTGTCTGTGTAAGTTGATAATCGAAAACCCAGCACGATATTAAATTCAGAACCAATGCTTTGACCATACTGGTAAACATTATTAATGATGTCAACTTGCCTAAAACTTTCGCGCAATTTAGCTAAAAGTTCGTTTGACAAAGGATTTTTTGGCATTCCCAAAAGCACTTGCGTATCTTCTTTTAGAGTTTGCGTTTTGATATTATCTCGATTGCGTTCTAGAACAAACATATTTGGCTGCCCGCTATTGATTATTATGCAGCTAATTCCATTGGCTTCGCACATGTCAAGAACGTCTTTTGAAGGAAGCGCCGTGTATTGCGTTTCTCTTTTTGACCAGCCCAAAAGCGCTTCGTCATCAGTAAAAGCGCCTAAAACCTTCATTCCGTCCATGTCAAAAATACTGGTTATTTTTAACGACTGTTCTTTTTCGATTGTTTTCCAGCCTTCAGATTTATCTTCGTTTACAGATGGCAAGAGCAAAAATGAATTGCCGTGCAACAGTTCTAAAACTACATTCGAATAGCTGTTTTCGGCTCCGTTTTTCTCTCTAAAAGTGTCTAGTAAATGGATAAGCCTTACGTTATTAGGCGTTGTTGAATTTTCTGGTTTCATAAATTAGATGTTGTTGTGCAATGCAATATTTTTTTCTAAAGATATAAAAAAAATGAAATTTCGCTTATTTTTCTGATGTTTCACGAAATTTTCTACTGATTATTTACATGGAAAAGATACTTCAAAAACCATAAATTATCTTTAATGATGATTTACATTTAAATAGCATTTTTCAACTTGTTAAATAAATTCATAAATCACAATTGATAAATCTTAAATAAATTATCTTTGCCACCGTTCCGAAACTTCGGGATTGCGATAAAAAGAACAGAATGAAATTTGACTTATTACATACAGATCCTGCGACAAAGGCAAGAGCTGGAAAAATTACTACAGATCACGGCGTTATCGAAACTCCAATTTTTATGCCAGTCGGCACTGTTGCTTCCGTTAAGGGCGTGCATCAGCGAGAATTGAAGGAAGAAATTAATCCGGATATTATATTAGGAAATACTTATCATTTATACCTTCGCCCACAAACCCAAATTTTGGAAAAGGCGGGAGGTTTGCATAAATTCATGAATTGGGATAGAAATATTCTGACCGATTCTGGAGGTTATCAAGTCTATTCGCTTTCTTCCAATAGAAAAATTAAGGAAGAAGGAGTGAAGTTTAAGTCGCATATTGACGGTTCTTGCCACGTTTTTACGCCAGAAAATGTAATGGAAATCCAAAGAACGATTGGAGCTGACATCATCATGGCTTTTGACGAATGCACGCCTTATCCGTGTGATTATCGTTATGCGCAAAGATCAATGCACATGACGCACCGTTGGTTGGACAGATGTATAAAACATTTGGAAACCCAGCCGTTTAAATATGGCTATGAGCAAACTTTCTTTCCAATCGTGCAAGGAAGTACTTATAAAGATTTACGCCAGCAATCAGCAGAATATATAGCAAATGCAGGTGCTCAAGGAAATGCAATCGGCGGACTTTCTGTTGGAGAACCAGCGGAAGAAATGTATGCAATGACCGAAGTCGTGACGGCAATTTTGCCTGAAGACAAGCCGAGATATTTAATGGGAGTTGGAACGCCAATCAATATTTTAGAGAATATTGCGTTAGGAATTGACATGTTTGACTGCGTAATGCCAACAAGAAACGCCAGAAACGGAATGCTTTTCACGGCTTATGGAACTATAAATATCAAGAACAAAAAGTGGGAAGATGATTTCTCGGTAATTGACGAAATGGGACACACTTTTGTAGATACAGAATATTCAAAAGCGTATTTAAGACATCTTTTTGCCGCAAACGAATATCTTGGAAAACAGATTGCCACAATCCACAATTTAGGATTTTATATGTGGCTGGTTAGAGAAGCTAGAAAACATATCTTAGCAGGAGATTTCCGTGTTTGGAAAGAAATGATGGTCAAACAGATGGACAATAGGCTATAAGTTATAAATTTAGGTAATAAGTTCAGTTCAACACTTGAACCTTTACCCAAAACCCTTTACCCAAAAATGAAAATAATAGACAAGTACATCTTAAAGCGATATCTGGCCACATTTTTTGTGATGTTATTTTTATTTATACCCATCGCGATCGTTATTGACGTTTCTGAAAAGATCAATAAGATTTTGGCGAATAAGGTTCCTTTTTGGGAAGTAGCTTACTATTACTTGAACTTTACGGTGTATTTTGCGAACTTGCTTTTTCCTATATTTTTGTTCTTGTCCGTAATTTGGTTTACCTCAAAATTAGCAAACAACACAGAAATCATCGCCATATTAAGTTCCGGAATTTCGTTCACGAGATTCTTGCGTCCGTTTATGGTCGGAGCGACAATTATTTCAATTTTGGCTTTGCTTTTGGGCTTTTTCGTAGTTCCAAAATCGAGCCAGGTATACAATAATTTTCGTTACACGTATATGAAAAACAACAAGCAGACTCGTGAAACGAGTAATGTTTATCGAGAAATCAGTCCTGGCGAATTTATATATGTAAGCAATTTTAATACGGTTTCAAAAATGGCTTTTGACTTCTCGTTGAAGAAATTTAAAGACGAAAAGCTGGAGTTTATCATTACTGCCGATCGTTTAAAATGGAATCCTGCAGACAGTACATATACCATGTTTAATTACACCAAAAGAACAGTCGGCGACTTAGATGATACGCTTGAAACGGCTCAGAAAAAAGACACGGTTTTTAAATTTGATTTAGAAGATTTGACGCCGGTAATTTACATTGCTGAAACCTTGACCCTGGGCGAATTAAACGAATTTATTGATAAAGAAAGAGAACGCGGTTCATCAAATATTGACATGTATTTGGTGGTTTTATATAGAAAATACAGCTTGCCAGTTTCTGCTTTTATTTTAACTGTAATTGCAGTTGCCGTTTCTGCTATGAAAAGAAGAGGCGGAATGGGAATGAATCTTGCCATCGGAATCGGACTTGCGTTTACCTTTATTTTCTTTGATAAAATCTTCGGAACATTGGCTGAAAAGTCGAGTATTTCGCCCCTTGTAGCCGTTTGGCTTCCTAACTTCGTATTCGGAATTTTAGCTATTTATCTTCTTCGAAATGCAAAAAGGTAATTTGCTGAAAAGCTATTTAAATCTCCATTTAATCGTTTTTATTTGGGGATTTACTGCTGTTTTGGGTGATTTAATTACCGTCAAAGAGGCTTCCTTGGTTTGGTACCGAATGCTAATTGCTGGAATTTTCATGCTTTTGTATGTCTTGATTACAAAGAAACCATGGAAACTTCCCGTTAAATCATTTGCACATTTAATTGGCGTAGGGTTTTTAATCGCACTGCATTGGCTGTTTTTTTTCAAGGCGATAAATGTTTCTAACGTATCGATAACGCTTGCCGTTTTTTCTACGGGAGCTTTTTTTGCGTCAATTTTAGAACCTATTTTCTTTAACAGGAAGATGCTTTGGTATGAAGTTTTCTTTGGATTGATCATAATCGGCGGGCTTTTGATGATCATGCAAGTCGAAGGACAATATTTAGAAGGAATGCTTTACGCACTTTTATCTGTTTTTTTAGGCGTTACTTTTACGCTTTTCAATGGGAAATTGATTCAAAAATATGATCCGTCGGTAATCACGCTTTATGAGTTTTTTGCAGGCGTAATTTTAATCACAGGCTATCTTTTTTACGAAAGAACATTTACGCCGGAATTCTTCGAAATTTCAGGAGACGACTGGATTTTGATTATTTTACTTTCCTCAATTTGTACTGCGTATGCTTTCACGGCTTCGGTTAATGTGATGAAAAAATTAACGCCTTACACGGTAATGCTGACTACAAATATGGAACCCGTTTATGGAATCATTCTTGCCTATTTCATCCTCGGAGAAAAAGAAAAAATGAGTCCGGCTTTTTACATCGGCGCAGTAATTATATTAATGACCGTAATTTTAAACGGAATTCTGAAAAATTATAAGAAGCCTAAAAAGGTACAACACTAATTTTAAGAATCAATTTCAAAAAATCCATGAATTTGTGAAATCTGTGTTGTAAATAACCCGAAAAAAAGAGACTACAATTCTCATAAAACTGAGATCTGCAATCTTAATTCTAAAATTAAGTTTTATCTTTGCATTTCGAACTAAAACCACTAATGCACAAATCCTATGGAATATTTAGATTTTGAGCTTCCGATTAAAGAACTTGAAGACCAGTTGGACAAATGCCAAGTAATTGGGCAAGAATCAGACATCGACGTTTCAAATACTTGCAAGCAAATCGAGAAAAAACTAGAAGAAACTAAGAAAAACATATATAAAAACTTAACAGCTTGGCAACGTGTTCAGCTGTCAAGACACCCAAGCAGGCCTTACACGATGGATCACGTTCGCGCACTTTGTGGCGACACGTTCTTGGAACTTTTTGGCGACAGAGGTTTCAAAGATGACAAGGCGATGATTGGCGGATTGGGTAAAATTGGCGGACAGTCTTTCATGATTGTTGGCCAGCAAAAGGGATACAATACTAAAACACGCCAATACCGCAATTTTGGTATGGCAAATCCTGAAGGCTATCGTAAAGCTTTGCGTTTGATGAAAATGGCTGAGAAATTTGGAATTCCTGTAGTGACTTTGGTAGATACTCCGGGAGCCTATCCAGGTTTGGAAGCAGAAGAAAGAGGGCAAGGAGAAGCTATCGCCAGAAACATTTTTGAAATGATGTGCTTGAAAGTGCCGATTATCACGGTTATTGTAGGTGAAGGAGCTTCTGGTGGCGCATTAGGAATAGGCGTTGGAGACAAAGTTTACATGATGGAAAATACTTGGTATTCTGTAATTTCTCCAGAATCTTGTTCTTCAATTTTATGGAGAAGCTGGGAATATAAAGAGCAAGCGGCTGAAGCATTGAAATTGACTTCTTTTGATATGAAAAAACAAAAGCTGATCGACGATATTATTCCAGAACCACTTGGCGGAGCGCATTATGACAGAGAAACTGCTTTTTCAGCAGTAGAAAAATATATTTTAAAAGGATTCAACGAATTAAAAGACTTATCAACAGCTGATTTAGTGTCCCAAAGAATGGACAAATACAGCAAAATGGGCGAATTTAAAGAGTAAATCTTACAGAACAGATACTAAATCCGAAGCCCCGTGGTTTCGGATTTTTTTTTGGTTATCAACACAAAATCAATACTTATAAACAAAACTAGCTAACAAGTCAAGAACTATTTTTTTTAATTTTTAGCTACATTCGCACTATGGAAAATCTCAAGAATATAAACCCGGTTAGAGTAGATAAAACTACAATAATCAATCTCGAAAAAGGAAAACTCCCGCCACAAGCGCTCGATTTGGAGGAGGCAGTTTTAGGCGCGATGATGATTGATAAAAAAGGGGTAGACGAGGTTATCGATATTCTTCAGCCCGACGCATTTTACAAAGAGGCACACAAGCATATTTTTGAAGCAATTGTGACACTTTTCAACGATTCGCAACCGGTCGACTTATTAACAGTTTCGGCTCAGTTGCGGAGAACGGCAAAATTAGATTTGGCTGGTGGCGATTTTTACCTGATTCAGCTAACGCAAAAAATTTCGTCATCGGCGCATATTGAATTTCACTCGAGGATTATTCTTCAGAAGTTTATCCAAAGAAGCTTGATTAAAATTTCTTCGGAAATTATCGAAGAATCGTATGATGAATCGACAGATGTATTTGATTTGCTAGACAAAGCCGAATCTAAATTATACGAAGTTACCCAAGGAAATATCAAGCGTAGTTCTGAAACTGCGCAAAGTTTGGTTATCCAAGCAAAAAAGCGAATTGAAGAGATTGCCGGAAAAGAAGGCTTGAGCGGTGTTGCCACAGGTTTTGAAAAATTGGATAAAATTACGTCCGGCTGGCAGCCTTCCGATTTGATCATTATTGCGGCACGTCCTGGTATGGGTAAAACGGCGTTCGTACTTTCTATGGCCAGAAATATTTCTATCGATTTTGGCCACGCGGTGGCACTTTTCTCTTTAGAGATGTCTTCTGTTCAATTGATTACCCGTTTAATTTCTTCTGAAACCGGACTTTCTTCTGAAAAATTGAGAACTGGAAAATTAGAAAAGCACGAGTGGGAGCAATTGAGTATTAAAGTAAAAAACTTAGAAAAAGCACCTTTATATATTGACGATACGCCGTCGCTTTCGATTTTCGATTTGCGTGCAAAGGCAAGACGTCTGGCTTCACAATATGGAATTCGTTTGATTATTGTCGATTATCTTCAGTTGATGACAGCCGGCGGAAATGGAAAAGGTGGAGGAAACCGTGAACAAGAAATCTCGACAATTTCTCGAAACTTAAAAGCTTTGGCTAAAGAATTGAACGTTCCGGTAATTGCACTTTCGCAACTTTCTCGTGCCGTGGAAACGCGTGGATCGAGCAAAAGACCGCTACTTTCTGACCTTCGTGAATCTGGAGCGATTGAGCAGGATGCCGATATCGTTTCGTTTATCTACCGTCCTGAATATTACAAAATTGATGAATGGGACGATGATGAGCATTCTCCAACAGAAGGCCAGGCCGAATTTATCATCGCAAAACACAGAAATGGTAGTTTGGAAAACGTAAGATTGAAGTTTATCGGAAATCTCGGTAAATTCGACAACCTTGATGAATACGGAACTTCTTTTGATGATCTTCCTTCAAAAATGAATATGGATGCGCCGTTCTTGACAAAAAATCTTCCTTCGGCAAATGATGCTTTCGGAAGCAATATGAATAGTATTGATGATGACAGCGATGTTCCATTTTAATGGAGTGATTTAAAATTTACAGATTGAAAAAATTAGAAAATCCGCTTCGTGCGGATTTTTTTTAGTTAGGAGTAATACTTTGTCTTTAACCATAGACTAATTTTTACCAATAAAATTAAAACTGGAACTTCCACCAACGGACCAATTACACCTACAAATGCTTGTGGCGAATGGATTCCGAAAACAGCAATTGAAACAGCAATTGCCAACTCAAAATTATTTCCGGTTGCTGTGAAAGCTATAGACGCATTTTTATCGTAAGGAACTTGAAGTGATTTGTTTATGAAAAAGCTCAACAAAAACATTATCACAAAATAGATAATTAATGGAACGGCTACCTTTATGACGTCCAGCGGCAATTCAACAATTTTATCACCTTTTAAACTGAACATTAAAACAATAGTAAACAGCAATGCGTACAATGTAATCGGTGAAATTTTCGGAATGAATTTTCGATTGTACCATTCAATTCCTCTAAACCGCACTAAAAAATAACGTGTTAAAAATCCTGCTGCAAAAGGAATTCCTAAATAAATCAAGACGCTTTCTGTAACATCTCTCATCGAAACATTAATGTCGAAAGAGGCTAAACCTAATTGCTTTGGAAGAAAATTTATAAAGAACCAGACAAAAAAGCTATACGTAAATACTTGAAAGATACTGTTCAAAGCAATTAAAACTGCGGCGTATTCTCTATTGCCTTTCGCCAAGTCATTCCAAACTATGACCATTGCGATGCAACGCGCCAAGCCAATCAAAATCAAGCCGATCATGTAGTCCGGCTCGTTTCTTAAAAACAAAATTGCTAGAGCGAACATTAAAATAGGACCGACAACCCAGTTCAATAGTAATGAAAGGCTTATGATTTTTTTGTCTTTGAAAGCTAACGAAAGCAAGGAGTAATCGACTTTTGCCAACGGCGGATACATCATTAAAATCAGTCCGATTGCGAGAGGTATATTAGTGGTTCCAACGGATAATTTGTTAGTGACATCAGATATTTTCGGAAATAAATGGCCCAATCCAATCCCAATTACCATTGCTAAAAATATCCAAAGCGTCAAGTATCGGTCTAAAAATTTTAATTTTGGTTGCATCAATTATTTTTTATTTGAGAGAAAACATAAAACATTTCAGTGGCTATTTCTAAGCTTCGATTGGCATAAACCTCACTTTGATTTGGTGATCCATCTGAAATTTTTGGATCTTCATAAGTAATCGGAATGCGTTTTTCTGCACCAGCAATAAACGGACAGCCTCCGTCAGCTTGGGAACAAGTCATGATTGCCACAAATTCAGAAGCTGGATTAAAAAAATGATCGTATTTTTTTGAAAAGCCAATAATTGGAAGTGAATTTTTACTGAATTTGATAGCATAAACAGGATTAGATTCATTTGAAATTTTCTCAATTTCAAACCCTTGTTCTTGTAAAGTTGCAGCAATTTTTGAAAACAATGCCGTTTCTTCAGTGCCTCCAGAAAAACAATTCACATTAATGATGTCGTAGAAATTGGCTGCAACTTGCCCCCAAATTTGGCATAAATGGCTTCTGCGGGAATTGTGGGTGCAAATAAAATTGATGTTTATTGAGGACTTTGTGTCTGCTTTTTGTTGGACATAATCGATGAATGGTTTTAGAATGTCTTTTCGGCCTTCGTCTATTTTTTGAATTTTTAATAAATTTTTTACGGTATCTGATAATTTTGGATACATAATAATTAGGTTAAGTTTTTAACAGCATCCAGAATTTGGAGTACACTCTGAAGATTCTTTAGCTGCTTTGTTTTCAGAAATACCGCAAGCATCCTGCGCCAAGCAAGCTGTTGTTTTGTTTTTCAGAATGAATATCTTTCCATTAAATTCTAAATCATATTTTCCAATGGTCTCTGACTGATATTCTACTTCGATTTCTGAATCTTCAATGCCCAGCTTGTCTTCTGAAAGCTTAATAATATTCAGTAATTTTCGTGGTTTTAAGCGATGTTCAAAATCGTCAGCATTCCACAATTGAAAATTGACTGTTTTTTCAGTACGAATTGCCGCCACAATCGATAAAATTTTTAGCAATTTGGCCTACTTCAGTAACATGAAAATGTTCTGGCACAAAAGTTCCGTCTTCCAATTGAAATGCTACATTTTCTAAATTTGGGAGAATCTCCTTGATTTGAGATAATTTCATAATTTTAATTTTATTTGGTTATTGCAATATTGCGATATATTTTAGTAAAAAAATGCTAACAGCATTCTTGTTTATTCGCTTTGGTAATAATCATTGAGAAATAATTTTTAAGAATTTCAAATGTATTTTCCTCAATGCAGTAACAAATAGCATTTCCTTCAATGCTGCCTTTTATCAAGCCCACATTTTTCAGTTCTTTTAAATGTTGCGAAACTGTGGGCTGGGCTAAAGGCAATTCATTCACAATATCGCCGCAAATACAAGTATCCACGCTCATCAAATATTCTATAATAGCCACTCTTGCAGGATGTCCCAATGCTTTTGCAATTGTAGCAATTTGATTTTGTTGCTCTGTAAAGTGTTCTGTCTTAGAAGCTCCCATAAAATTTAATTTAATATTGCAATATTACGATAATAGAATTAATTATGGCAATTTTATCCAATTGAATTTTTATAGAGGTCAAATTAAATTTACGAGTCTAATTGTTGTTGTATATATTTGTGCTATTCACGTCTAATTTTTTATAATTTACTTTCTTAAAAACCGTTATCTTTGACAAAGCCTCGTAAACTTGTATACTTGCGAAGCTTAAAAAATTTTAGAATGCGTAAAAAATTATCCTATATATTTTTATTTTTCCTGATTTCGATTCCGTCTTGGGCGTCTTTTATTTTGCTTCCGATGGATGAAACTACACAGCAAAATCACTTGAAAGCTTACGGAATTACGTATTGGTCTTTAGATAAACAGTTTAAAGTAAGCTGGCTTTTGAATTACCGAGGCGGTTCTTTTCTTTTGCCCGATGTTCCAGAAATTAGAAAGGAATGCCAGATTCGAGGCGTAAGTTTTGAGCTTTTGTCAGACAGTCAAGCGAATTCTATTTTGGATGAAATAAGCAGTCCGTCACAAAATATGGAAACTGTAGTTCTTGAAAAAGCACCAAAAATTGCAGTTTATACTCCCAAAGGGAAACAGCCTTGGGATGATGCGGTGACTTTGGTTTTGACGTATGCCGAAATTCCGTTTACGCCTATATATGATGAAGAAGTTTTATCAGATGGTTTGCTTTTATACGATTGGTTGCATTTGCATCACGAAGATTTTACGGGCCAATACGGCAAATTCTTTGGAGCTTATAGAAATGCGCCTTGGTATATTGAGCAAAAAAAGGAAGCGGAAGCTTTGGCGAAGAAATTAGGTTATAGTAAAGTTTCCGAAGAAAAATTAGCGGTAGCAAAAAAAATCAGAGATTTTGTAATCGGTGGCGGATTTATGTTTTCGATGTGCTCTGCAACGGATAGTTTTGATATTGCTTTGGCGGCAGAAGGTGTAGATATTTGCGAACCAATGTTTGACGGTGACGAAAGTGATGGAAATTACCAGGCAAAAATTGATTACAACAGCAGTTTTGCTTTCAAAGATTATATTTTAGAAAGAAATCCAGTGGTTTATGAATTTTCAGATATCGATATGACGCAGAAAAGAAACATCATGCCTGAAAAAGATTATTTCACTTTAATGGATTATTCTGCAAAATGGGACCCGATTCCGAGCATGCTTTGCCAAAATCATACGCAATTGGTCAAAGGTTTCATGGGACAAACCACTTCATTTGACAGCCAAAGAATCAAATCAAATGTTTTGGTCATGGGCGAAAACAAAGTGAACAACGAAGCAAGGTACATTCACGGAACAAAAGGAAAAGGAATGTTCACGTTTTTTGGAGGCCATGATCCAGAAGATTATCAGCATAGAGTGGGAGATGCGCCGACGGTTTTAGACTTGCATCCAAATTCACCAGGCTATCGCTTGATTTTGAACAACGTTTTGTTTCCTGCAGCGAGAAAGAAAAAGTTAAAGACATAAAAAAAGGGCAATTTTTAAATTGCCCTTTTTCATTTTATAAAATGTATTAATTCAGAGTTTCCTCATTTTCTTTATCCAAATAAAGTTGTACAATGTCAATCGCATTGGTTACAACATCACTCAAAGCTGTAATAAATGAACCCTCTTCGGCGCTATTTATGGCATGACGAATTGCTTCGGTTTCCTTTGGAATAATTTCATAAGTAATATCTCTGCCAGAAGATTCAATTCCTTCCAAAATCAAATTGATGATTTCTTGTTCAGTTCTTCCTCTTAAATATTTTTCTTGGCGGATGATAATATGGTCAAACATTCTTCCAGCAATCATGCCACATTCTTTAATATCTTCATCACGTCTGTCGCCAACTCCGGCAATAATTCCGATTTTTTTGGTAGCTTCCACATTATTCAAGTAATCTTCCACTGCCATATATCCAGCCGGATTATGGGCAAAATCAATCAATACTTTAAATTTCTTAAAATCAAAAATATTCATTCTTCCAGGAGTCTGCGCCACACTAGGAATAAAAGTCTGAAGCGACAAGCTGATATCTTCGGTTTTGAAACCATATAAATACGAAGCCAAAGTCGCCGCCAAAACATTCGCAATCATAAATTTCGCTTTTCCACCCAAAGTCAGCGGCACATGAGTCGCTCTTTCTACTCTGATTTTCCAGTCGCCTTTTTTGATCGTAATGTATCCGTTTTCATAAACAGCTACGATTTTTCCTTCCTTTCCTAATTTTTTAATTAACGGATTTTCTTCATCCATGCTGAAAAAAGCGACATTGCAATCTAAATCGCCAGCAATTTTTATGCATTCTGCATCGTCAGCATTTAAAACCGCCCAACCGTCTTTTTTTACACTTCTGACAACTGTCTTTTTTACTTTTGCCAAATCCGCTAAAGTATCGATGTCATTTAAGCCCAAATGATCGGCAGAAATATTCGTAATAATTCCAATATCACAACGGCTGAAACCTAAACCTGAACGAAGAATTCCACCGCGCGCCGTTTCCAAAACAGCAAATTCCACGGTCGGATCTTTTAAAATATATTCCGTACTTACTGGTCCGGTCGTGTCCCCTTTTTCCAGCATGTGGTTTTGGATGTAAATTCCGTCGGATGTTGTGAAGCCAACTTTATAACCATTATTTTTTACGATATGAGCCAAAAGTCGAGTAGTAGTAGTTTTTCCATTGGTTCCGGTTACTGCAATAATCGGAATTCTGCTTGGTTTTCCTGGAGGATAAAGCATGTCGATTACTGGCGCGGCAACATTTCTTGGCAGACCTTCCGAAGGAGCTAAGTGCATTCTGAAACCTGGCGCGGCATTTACTTCTAAAATAACACCGCCATTTTCATTTAAAGGCTGTGTCAAATTTTCTGCCATGATATCTATGCCGCAGATGTCAAGACCAATTACACGAGAAATTCTTTCCGATAAAAAGATATTTTCAGGATGCATCATATCAGTTACATCTACAGAAGTCCCGCCCGTACTTAAATTTGCAGTTGATTTCAAGTAAACAATTTCACCTTTTCTTGGAACAGTTTCCAATGTATAATTCATTTTTGACAACAAATCGGTCGTATCGCGATCAACGGTGATTTCCGTCAAGACATTTTCATGACCGTAACCTCTTCTTGGATCTAAATTTTCTGTGTCAATTAATTCCTGAATCGTATTTGTTCCATTTCCTTTCACATGAGCTGGAACTCTCTGCGCAGCGGCAACAATTTTATTGTCAATAACCAAAACTCTAAAGTCAAATCCGGTTATAAATTTTTCTACGATTACGCGACGGCTATATTTTTGGGCATAAATAAGTCCTTCTTTTGCGTCTTCCAAATTCATTACATTGATAGAAGCGCCTTTTCCATGATTTCCATCCAAAGGTTTTATCACAATCGGGAAACCAATTTTTTTAATTGTTGCTTCCAAACCTTCGTCATCCACACAAATATCGCCACCGGCAACAGGAATCGAAGCATTGCTCAACATTCGTTTTGTTTCTTCTTTATTACAGGCAATATCCACGGCAATGCTGCTCGTTTTGGCAGTCATTGTGGCTTGAAAACGCACTTGATTAATTCCGTAGCCTAATTGTACGAGTGAATTTGTTCCCAGTCGAATCCAAGGAATATCTCTCGCAACAGCTTCTTCTACAATACTTCCAGTACTTGGTCCGAGGCGAACGCGTTCTCTAATTTCACGCATTTTCTGGATATCGCCTTCTAAGTCATAATCGGTTCCGGCAATTAAAGCTTCTGCAATGGCAACGGCAGATTCTGCAGCAAAAAGTCCTACGTTTTCTTCCGTATAGCTAAACACTACATTATATATGCCTGAAGTTTTTGTTTCACGAGTTCTTCCAAAGCCAGTTTCCATTCCGGCCAAAGTCTGAATTTCTAAAGCAATATGTTCGATGACGTGGCCCATCCAAGTTCCTCTTTCAATTCTTGAGAAAAATCCTCCCGGAACGCCTTCTGAACAGCGATGTTCATACATTGTGGGAAACATCGCCTGAATTCTTTCCCCAAAACCATCAATTTTATTGGTTGGAAATTGCTCCATTTCTTCCAAATCCAAACGCATCTGGATTAATTTCTTTCTCTGAACGCTCCAAATGTTAGGACCGCGCAAGGCTTGTATTTTTAAAATCTTCATAAAAGGATGGGTTAGTATTTGTATTTTGTTTTTAAGTGTATGATTATCAAAGTATTATTTAGTGAATTTTTGAGATTGGAAAATTAACTGAATATATTTCAGAAAATTAGTTAAAAAAAATATAATATGAGTAATGTTGGATAATATTTTTTGAAAATAAATTATATATTTTCTTTAATTAGCTTAAAAATAGCGTATTCTCAGATTTATTTACAAAAACTTAATATTAAGTGTGTATTTTTTACTCCTGTTTTAAGTTTTTGGTTATTTTTACCGAATTCACATACCAATTAAAATGAATATACAAGGAAAGTTAATGATCATCGGAGGTGCTGTAGATAAAGGAAGTTTTACAGAGGCCAGTTTTGACGCGAATGTTGCTAACAATTTGAATTTCTTCGAAACAGGAATTTTGAAGCGGCTGATCATGGAATCAAAACACAAAGAAAATTCTAGAATTGAAGTGGTTACGACGGCTTCAAAAATCCCTAGAGAAGTAGGACCAGAATATGTCAAGGCTTTGCAGTATTTGAATGCTACAAATGTCGATGTTTTATATATTGAAAAGCGCGAACAGGCGACTGATCCTGAAGTTTTAGCGAGAATTAAAGCCGCAGATGTTGTCATGTTTACGGGCGGAGATCAACTTCGATTGACTTCAATATTAGGCGGAACTGAATTTCACGACTTGATTTTAGACAAATACCAAAACGAAGATTTTGTTTATGCGGGAACTTCAGCCGGAGCTGCCGCAGCGTCAAATAATATGATTTATCAAGGAAGCAGTTCTGAAGCGATGCTGAAAGGCGAAGTGAAAATCACGAGCGGTTTAGGCTTGATTGATGACGTAATTATCGATACGCATTTTGTTCAAAGGGGCAGAATCGGCAGATTATTCCAAGCAGTTGTTGGAAATCCGAAAGTTTTGGGAATCGGTTTGGGAGAAGATACAGGTTTGCTGATTGTTGGAGATCGCATGGAAGCTATCGGTTCTGGCCTTGTAATTTTAGTCGATGGCAGACAAATCAAAGATACCAATTTGACGCAAGTTGAATTGGGGCAGCCAGTTTCTATCAATAATTTAGTGGTTCACGTGATGAGTAAATACGATACTTATGATTTGAAAACTAATAAAATGCACATTCAATCGTCACAATATGAAGTGGATCTTTTGCAAAAAAATCAAGAAGCAGTAAAATGAAAATAATAATCCACGGAGGATTTTTCTCTGAATCTTCCACAAATCACGAAACAAAAGTCGCAAAGCAAAATGCTTTGTTGCGAATTGTGAAAGATTCGTATGAATTTTTGAAAACGCATACGGCTTTAGAAACGGTAGTTTATGCAGTTTCGCAATTGGAAGATGATGAATTATTCAACGCTGGAATTGGTTCTCAAATTCAAAGCGACGGAAAAATTAGGATGAGCGCTTCGCTAATGGATGGCTTTACGCACAAAATGAGCGGCGTAATCAATATAGAAGAAGTGAAAAATCCAGTGCAAGTTGCAAAGGTTTTACTAGATTTTGACGATAAAGTTTTAGGCGGAAGCGGTGCTACCAACTTTGCGAGAAAACACGGTTTTGAAGTTTTTTCTACTGAAATCCCGCAAAGGCGTTCAGAATATGAAGCAAAATTAGCTTCTGCCGGAACAGGAACTGTAGGCTGTGTTGCTTTAGACAAAGACGGAAAAATTGCGGTCGCAACTTCAACTGGCGGAAAAGGTTTTGAAATTCCAGGACGAATTTCAGATTCTGCAACTGTTGCAGGAAATTATGCCAATGAATTTTGCGGTGTAAGTTTAACTGGCGTTGGAGAAGATATTGTTAGCGGTGCCGTTGCTACAAAAATTGTAACGCGCTTAACGGACGGATTTTCTTTGAAAGAAGCTTTTGAAAAAACGTTCAGCGAATTAAAACCTTTCGATGGTTTTGCCGGAGCAATTGCCATTGACAAAGACGGAACTATTTTCCATCAGAATTCACATCCAAGTATGGTTTTTGCCAGTTTTGATGGCGAAAAAGAAGAAGTTTTTAATTAAGATTTACTTTTATAAAAAAAAGCATCAGCGTTGGCTGATGCTTTTTTTTGGAATAAATTCAGATTATTTTACTTCGATAATCTGTTTTTTTGCTTTAGGAAGTTTGATTACTAAAATTCCGTTTTCACTTGAAGCTGTAATGTTTTCTGCATCGGCGCTTCCATTTAAAGATAAAGTTCTTTCAAAATTCTTGATTGGAAATTCTTGTCTGCTAAAATTTGGAGCATTTTCTTCGTCGATTTCTTTTTTGCCTTTGATATAAAGAATATCATCAGTCACTGTGATTTTTATATCTTCTCTAGAAAATCCCGTTGCGAATACATGAATTTCAAATTCCTCTTCAGTTTCAATGATATTTAAAGGAACGTTGTATTTTGGCCTTTTGAAATCTTGCTTTTGTTGCAATTTGTAGTTCATAAATCTTACGAAATGATCTTTTCTATTTTGTGCAGGACCACAGTTTTGTGCAAATTCTGCTCTATTTTGATTTTTGTACATATTATTTTTCTTGATTTAAATTGTTATTAATTTCATTTCTAGTTTCTTTTTCGTGGGAGAAATGTGGCCCGTGATTGTGATTTTCAAAGTTTCCACCACAACTTTCTGTAGGTCTGCAGTGATTGTGCTCTTGAAATTCTTTCGGAACAAAAGCTTTCAAGCTTCCGAAAGTGATTATTGCAACGGCGAAAACCAGTAAAAATTTAGGTTTTCTTCTCATGATGTTTTTTTGTTTAAATTATTTTGTTTCTTTATTTTTCATTTGGTTGCGGCGATCACAGCCTCGGTTTTCAAAATTTGACTTGAAAGCATTATATTCTTCTTCGTCCATATTTCTGATTTTATCTGCGAAAGCGAAACGTGGCCCGCCGAATCTGCCTGGACCAAATCCTTGTCGTGAGAATCTTCTTCTGGCAAAAAGGCTCATTATTGCCCCGATGATGAAAAAGGTGATTATTAATTTGAAAGCAAAAAATGCCAATGCTCCAATTAAGATTCCGACTGCGATTGATTTTAAAATAGATTTCATGTTTTTTATTTTTAGTATTTGTTATTTATTTAAGAAGACGTTTGCTTTTAGATTTTACTTTAAATTATTTTACTTTTTTTTGAAAGCTTCTATTTGCATTTTCTTCTATATTTAGGAAGACGTTTGCTTTTAGATTTTACTTTAAATTATTTTACTTTTTTTTGAAAGCCTCTAATTTGCATTTCTTCTATATTTAGGAAGACGTTTGTAATTTGGTTTTACTTTAACTTCGAAAAAAAAATACCGCAGATTCGCAGATTTTTTCTTTACTACTGGAAATTAGAAATCTGCGAATCTGCGGTCAAAGTTTCCTAAAACAAAAAACCACCAGCTTTCACTGATGGTTTCGTTATTTTATAAGTTATCTTTTCTTCTATGAAATCGCTCTTTCCATTCATTTCGAAAGTCGATTCGTTCTTCTCGGGACATATTCATAAATTTTTCCTTGAATCTTGGATTGCCAAAACCGCCTCTATTTCCTCTTGGTCCGAATTTAAAACCTCCAAAAAGTATTCTTGAGAGCGCTAATAATCCTAAAGCCTGCCAATAATTTACTGCAGCAACTCCCAAAACATCCGGAAGAATTGCATTCCACAAAAGCATTATGACAGCGCCCAGAATAAAAATTCCAGCGATTACGAATAAAAAGAAAGGTTTTCTTCTTCTGTTGTTTCTGATTGGTCTTTCCATTTTTATAGTTTTAATAATTTAATTCTTGATATAAATAATTCAGTTTCTTTCTCAAATATTTTACGGCATATCCTTTTCGGCTGATGATTGTCTTGAGATTTTCATTGGTTTGATCTGCAATTTCCTGTAAGGTAAAATCCTCAATTTCATTTAAGATAAAAACCTGCTTCTGATTTTCGGGCAATTCTTCCAAAGCTTTTAGCAATTCCGACCAAAATAATTCTTTAAAAAGTGCCAGATCTGGATTTTCAGAATCATCCAAAAGCAAAATTTCCTTGAAAGAAAACTCGCCTTCATCATTTTCATATGAATAATCTTCTAACGGTTCAGGCTTTTTCTTCCGATACAAATCAGTGATTTTATTTCTGGCGACCTGGTAAAGCCAACCGCTGATACTTTCAATGTCGTCAATATTCGAAAAATTACTCAGCTGATACCAGACTTCCTGCGCGATATCTTCGGCATCTTCAGAACTGCTGACCTTTCCACGGATGAAAGAAGTCAAGCCTTTTCCGAATTTGGAAATGGTATTTGAAATCGTATTTTTTGAATTGTCGCTCATATTTGATGTTACGTCTGCATTCATAAATTAGAAGACGAACGAACGGCAATATTACTTTAAATATTTTTGAATTTAATTATTTTGCATAAAAAAACCATCTGAAAAGATGGTTTTACAATTTAGCCGACAGTTAATTCTGTCGCGATTCCGATTCGGTTCCAAGCGTTGATAATCGTGATCATCATTATTATATGTCCGATATAATCGTCTTCAAATACTTCTTTTGCTTTAGCGTAAGTAGCGTCAGACAAGCCGTTTTTTTGAATTAGTGTAATTTCTTCGGTCATTTCAAGAATTACTCTTTCTTCTTCTGTGTAAAGTTTTGTTTCTCTCCAAGCATTTAAAAGATAAATTCTTTGTTCGGTTTCTCCTTGCTTTCTGGCATCAGTCGTATGCATATTGATACAAAATGCACATCCGTTGATTTGCGAAGCCCTCATTTTAATCAACTCTTTGTGTGTTGGAGTTAATGTTGTACCATTAATGTATTTTTCTAAACCGAATAATGCTTTATAAGCTTCTGGTTGTGTCTGGAAAATTTTTACTCTTGTGCTCATTGTAATGTGTTTTTTAAGTTCATTACAAAGTTGCGACATAAGCTTTTTAAAAAACTTGAAGTACTTCAAGAAATGAAATCACACTTTTCCAGCGCGAATCTTACTCATGAATTCCGGAGAAAAATCTAAATAGGAGGCCACCATGTATTGCGGAACGCGCTGAATAAACTCAGGAAACATGTTATTCATGTGATGAAAACGCTCTTCGGCAGACATTGTAAAAAGATAAGCAATGCGAACTTGCGAAGCGCCAAATGATTTTTGGATAACCAATCTGAAGTATTTTTCAAGCTTCGGAACTCGCTCTAATAATTCATCAAATGATTTTCTGTCGATAGAAAGTACTTCAATATTTTCAATAGCTTGGATGTTGAAGCGTGTCGGAGTTTGGTATTGAAAGCTCAAGTAATCGGTAATCCACCAATTTTCAATTCCAAATTGCATCGTCTGTTCCACGCCTTTTGAATTGTTGATATAAAACCGAATGCATCCTTTGAGGATAAAATATTGTTTGTTGCAGATTTGTCCTTCGCTTAAAAGGATTTCTTTCTTCTTGAAATTTTCCGTTTGAAAATAGGAAAGTGTGACTGTTGCTTCTTCTGAAGTCAGGGAAAGAAATTTTTCTATGTGTTGGATTAGCGGATTCATCTCACAAATATACTAGATGTCAAAAAAAAACCACCTCTTTCGAGATGGTTTTCTATAAGTAAGTAAGACAAACTGAGTTTATAAAACGTTTATTTTACTTTATTAAGTACTGCTTTGAAAGCTTCTGGGTGGTTCATCGCTAAATCTGCAAGAACTTTTCTGTTCAATTCGATTCCGTTAGCTTTTACTTTCCCCATGAATTGAGAATAAGACATTCCTTCCAATCTAGCTCCAGCGTTGATACGTTGAATCCATAATGCACGGAAATTTCTTTTGTTCTGCTTTCTATCGCGGTAAGCATAAACCATGGCTTTCTCCACCGCGTTTTTAGCAACTGTCCAAACGTTTTTACGTCTACCAAAGAAACCTTTGGCTTGCTTCATTATTTTTTTTCTTCTTGCTCTTTTAGCAACTGAATTTACCGATCTTGGCATAATTTTAATGTGTTTTTGTAGCAGGCGTCCTGAATTTAATCAAAGGAACTTAAGGCCATACTCCAAGGTTATGAAATTGTTTTTTAACCTAAAGATTATTTATAGGCAAAAGTAATTAGTCATTAGGCAAGAGTTTAGAACTATTGGCTATTGGCTTTTCACTAATGGCTTATTAGATAATTCTTAATTGTTGTTTGATGCTTTTCATATCTGTCTTGTGAACAAGTGCAGAGTGAGTCAAAGCCAATTTACGCTTTTTAGACTTTTTAGTCAAAATGTGACTTTTAAAAGCGTGCTTTCTTTTAATCTTTCCAGAACCAGTAACTTTAAAACGTTTCTTGGCGCTAGATTTGGTTTTCATTTTAGGCATCTTTTCCTATTGTATTTAATTTGTCTTACTTACTTATTTTTGAGAGAATAGCCAAAAGTAAATAGCCATTAGTTTTTCGCTTTTGCCTATTGCCTTTTGCCTCTTCAACTATTGTTTCTTCTTCTTCGGAGCAATGAACATGATCATTCTCTTTCCTTCCAAAACTGGCAAAGCTTCCACCTTACCGTATTCTTCTAAATCTTGAGCCAAACGAAGCAAAAGAATCTGTCCTTGATCTTTATAGATGATTGAACGGCCTTTGAAGAATACAAAAGCTTTCAGCTTCGAACCTTCCTTAAGGAATTTCTCAGCATTTTTTCTTTTAAATTCATAATCGTGCTCATCAGTCTGCGGACCAAAACGAATCTCTTTTACTGTAATTTGAGTAGATTTTGCTTTAAGTTCTTTATCACGCTTTTTCTGCATGTAAACGAACTTTTTATAATCCATAATTTTACATACTGGAGGTTCGGCATTTGGAGAGATCTCAACCAAGTCAAGTTCTTGCTCTTCTGCCATTCTCAAAGCCTCTGAAGTTTTATAAACTTTTGGCTCTACGTTGTCTCCAACAAGGCGCACTTCTGGAACACGAATTAAATTGTTAATTCTGTGTGCGTCTTTTTTTTCTACTCGAGGCTGGTAACCTCTGTTGTTTCTTATTGCTATGGCCTTAAAATTTAAGTTAAACTGTAAATGTTTTTAATGTCTTTTTTATTTCTTCATTGACAATTGAAGCAAATTCATCGATAGAAACAGTGATATTTCCTTTTCCTTCCTGTCCGTGACGACGAACTGAAATCGTACCGTTTTTCTCTTCTTCCTCGCCTACAATCAGCATAAACGGGTATTTCTGTACTTCGGCTTCTCTAATTTTCTTGCCAATGGTCTCGTTTCTGTTGTCAATTAGGGCGCGAATTTCGTGATTTTCTAGCAAATCTAAAACTTTTTTAGCATAATTTTCATATTTCTCGCTCAAAGACAATATAATAGCCTGCTCAGGCATCAGCCAAATTGGGAAATTTCCTGCCGTATGCTCTAATAAAATCGCTATAAAACGTTCCATCGAACCAAAAGGTGCTCTGTGAATCATCACCGGGCGGTGCAATTCATTGTCTGAACCCTTGTAAGTCAGGTCAAAACGTTCTGGCAAGTTGTAATCCACTTGGATGGTTCCTAATTGCCATTGTCTTCCCAAAGCATCCTTCACCATGAAATCCAATTTCGGACCATAGAAAGCCGCTTCACCATATTCAACAACGGTATTTAGTCCTTTGTCTTTAGCAGCGTTGATAATCGCATTCTCGGCCTTCTCCCAGTTTTCGTCTGAACCGATATATTTTGCTCTGTCTTCTTGATCTCTCAATGAAATCTGAGCCGTAAAGTTTTCAAACCCTAAAGAGCCGAATACATATAATACAAGGTCGATAACTTTTTTGAATTCCTCGTCCAACTGTTCTGGAGTACAGAAAATATGCGCATCATCCTGAGTAAACCCACGAACACGAGTCAAACCGTGTAATTCTCCTGACTGCTCATATCTATAAACAGTTCCGAATTCAGCATAACGCTTCGGCAAATCTTTATACGACCAAGGTCTAACGTTGAAAATCTCACAGTGATGCGGACAGTTCATCGGTTTCAATAAAAATTCCTCGCCTTCCGCTGGAGTATGAATAGGCTGGAAGCTGTCTGCTCCATATTTTTCATAATGTCCAGAAGTTACATAAAGTTCTTTCTGGCCGATATGTGGCGTAACCACTTGTTCATAACCCGCTTTCTTTTGTGCTTTTTTTAAAAACTGTTCCAAACGATCTCTCAAAGCAGCACCTTTTGGCAACCACAAAGGCAAACCTTGACCCACTTTTTGAGAGAAAGCGAATAATTCCAATTCTTTTCCAAGTTTTCTATGATCGCGACGTTTTGCTTCTTCAAGCAATTCAAGATAATCCGTCAAATCTTTTTGCTTAGGAAATGAAATTCCGTAAACACGAGTCAATTGCTTGTTTTTTTCATCACCTCTCCAATATGCACCAGCAACGCTCATGATTTTAAAAGCCTTGATAATTCCAGTGTTGGGAATATGTCCACCACGGCACAAATCAAAAAAGTCGGCATGATCACAAAAAGTAATCGTTCCATCTTCCAAATTTGAAATCAGTTCTGTCTTGTATTCATTGTCTTTATAAACTTCCAAAGCTTCCGCCTTTGAAACCGAACGCATCTTAAATTCATATTTTCCTCTTGAAATCTCAAGAACACGATCTTCCACTTTCTTGAAATCAGCATCCGTAATCTTTTGGTCGCCAAAATCAACATCATAATAGAAACCGTTGTCAATCGCCGGTCCTAATGTCAGTTTAATTCCAGGAAACAATTCTTCCAAAGCCTGCGCCATAACGTGAGAAGTCGAATGCCAAAAAGCCTTCTTGCCATCTTTGTCATTCCAAGTATATAAAACGAGTGACCCATCCGTCGTCAGTTCCGTCGCGGTTTCCACAGTAGTTCCGTTGAAAGAAGCAGAAATAACATTTCTTGCCAATCCTTCACTAATGCTTTTTGCAACATCCATCGGAGTCACGCCTTGCGCAAACTCTTTAACTGACCCATCGGGTAACGTAATCTTTATCATGTTATAAAATTTATGAGCGCAAATATAGAGGTTTCTGAAAACACATACAATATATATGTATACTATAAATTCACATACCTTATATATAGGTAGATTTTACATATAATATAGTAGGCAAGAATTTCTTTTTTTTCGGCAGCGAACGGCCGGCCTCTTATCAGGAAACGCAATTCCCGCTGGCGCCGCTCGCTTCCCGCCACCTTCCAGGGATGGCGGGAGAGCTCAGACAGCGGCGCCATCGGGGCTGTTTGAG
>Ga0247812_10000510_pt1 | contig 24692 bp, 14 predicted proteins | sample UWRJL149409B1_FD_178011 | JGI IMG/M metagenome (GOLD analysis project Ga0247812, IMG submission 178011) | Plant litter microbial communities from Arlington Agricultural Research Station in Wisconsin, United States - UWRJ-L149-409B-1 | ecosystem: Environmental > Terrestrial > Plant litter >...
CATGATCGACGGCAAGGGATATAAGACGCTCAAGCGCCACCTGACGAGCCACGGCATGACGATGGATGACTATCGCGCGCGGTACAAGCTGCCGGCGGACTATCCCTCCGTCGCCGCATCCTATTCGGCGGTGCGCCGGGATCTGGCCAAGAAGATCGGCCTGGGGCGCAAGGCGGGAACCAAGATGCCGCCCAAAGCCGGGGCCAAGACCGGCCGGAGCACGCTCAAAAAAGCCAAATAGCCGGCTGTTAGGAGAAGTGCGGGATGATCTCCCTGACGCTTTCGGCGGGCCCGCTCAATAATCCTTCGAATAGCGCAGGTTCACCGCGGTCCCGTTCGATCCGCCGGTCTGGCTGAGCAGGCTCAGCGCCTTGGAGAGGGCGATCTCGATCTGGGTGGCGGTAAAGCCGCGGGTGTCGGTGATCACCTCCACATAGATGTCGTTCGAGATATATTGCCCCGCCGCCACCGAGGTGCCGCGCCCCGTGGTCTCGTCGGCGCCCAGCACGCGCAGGCGATCGATGCCCGTCGCCGAACGCAGCTTGCCCAAAGGATTGAGCCCGCCGCCCGAGCCGCGCAGCGAATTGAGCGCCGCAGCAAGCTGGATCGCCTGCGTGGCTGAAAGCGAGGTCACCGAATCGCCGAACAGGATGCGCGAGAGCAATTCGTCCTGCGGCAGGCTGGGCGAGGACGTCAGCGCGATCTGTGGATTCTGGGCGCGGCCAGTGATGTTCAAGGTCACCGCCGTATCGTCGATCGTCGCGGTGGCGGAGATGGAGAGTGTGGGATTGGTCACCGCGCCGCCGGCGAAGCGGATGATACTCGCCTCGTCCAGGTCGAAACGGCGGCCGCCGAAGCTGTAGGTGCCGCGCACCAGATCGACATTGCCGATCACTTCGGGATTGGCCGAGGTGCCACGCACGCGCAGGTCTGCGCCCCATTCGCTTTCCAGCCCCATGCCGGAGACGAAGAGCTTCTCCTCGGCGATGATGCGCAGATCCAGCTTGAACAGCCCCGGCGGACCCGCGGCGGCAGCCGCCGCGACGGCCTGGGCGCGGGTGGTGCCCTTGCGACGGACGCCTTCGAGCTCGGCGATCTCCGCGGCGCCTTGGCGGATGATCTCGTAGCGCACTTCGGGCAGACGCAAGGTGCCCGCGATCAGCGCGCCATTGGCCTTGCTGTTGGTGACGGCGATATCGCCGGTCACGGTGGCGGCCAGCGCGTCGCTGCGCGCGAGCTGCGCCTTGTTGAGATTCGCCTTGATGTCGATCGGGAAGCACGCGTCCGCCGCCAGCCCCACGCTGCCGCGTGCGCTCACGCTGCCACTGCCCGCGCGGCCCGTGAATTCAGCCAGCTCGAAGCGGTCGTTTGTGAAGCGGCCCTGCAATTTGATGTCACGGATGCGGGTGCCATAGGTATGATTGTCATAGGTCAGCGCATTGGCGCGGATCACGCCGCGCAGCTGCGGCTGGGCGAGCCGGCCGGAGAAGTCCGCAGCGATGCCGATCGGCCCGGAGAGCTGCTGATCGGCAATGCCGGTCATGCTCCACAGCACGTCCGCCGGGCCATTGTAACGGACGCCGCCGCCCAGGGGCGCATTGGCGAGTGCGGTGGTCCAGGCGCCGGCGCCGACGGGCTGGAGCTTCACCTGCGCGCGGCCGATCAAGGCGCCGCCGCGACGGATGATCGCCGCCAGCGTGCCGCCGCCCGGCCGTAGCGATCCCTGCGCCGCGATCGAAACCGGGGTGGAGACCGATGCCGCGCTGGAGCGGGTGAAATTGGCCACGTCCAGCCGCAGATCGGCCTGGGGGAAGGCATCGGGCGACGCCTGGACGAAATCCAGGCTGCCCGTGGCGCGTCCGCCCACGCCTGCGCCGGCAGCCAGGCTGTTGAGGAAGGCGAGATCGAAATTCCGGAAGCGCGACTGGAACTGGATGCCCTTGCCATAGCGGCCCGCCACGCGGACCTGCCCCTGCGGCACGACGATTGCGACCGGGAGCAGCGTGTAGACGCCATTGGCGACGCGGATGACCGCGGGGCTGCCGAGTTTGAAAGCGACGGTGCCGACGCGGCCAGTTGCGGCGACGCGGTAGAGATTGGGGGAAAGCTGCGCATTGGCGGCGATGTGGAAGGTCGTCCCCGATCGGCCATCTGCCACCAATTGCGCGGTGCCGCGCCCGCCGCGGTAATTGACCTTGGCACGCGCGCTTTGGAGGAAGAAATCGCCCTGGCGCACGCCGGCCAGTTGCACGTCCGCCAGTATTTCGGGCGCATTGGGATAAAGCGTCAGCGTCGCCTCCACGATCGCGCGGTCGATCACCAGCTGCGCCTGGCCGGGGATGCGCGCGCCATTGGCGCGGGCGGAGATTTGCGCGCGCTGGATCTTGCCCACTGCCGCCAGATTGACCACGCCATTGATGCCCGAGCCATTGGCGGTCAGCCGTCCGACGAAGGGGCCTGCCGCCGCCTGCTGGAGACGCCCGGCGAAATCGACGCCGGCAAAGCGGCTCCGGTTGATGTCGATCGTAAGCGGCCCCTTGCCCGTGCGGATCAGGAGATCGGCGTTGAAGGGGCCATAAGGCGATCCGCCGGTGGCGGTGACGGCATAGCCCGTGCCCGTCCCCCGGATGGTCGCATCGACATTGGTCAGCTGCACGCCGACATTGGGGCTGGCCGCGCGCAGACGCACCAGCGGGCGATCGGCGGTGCCCGAGACGGCCAGCGAGAGCGGGCCATATTGGGTGGAACTGCCGCGCGCGGTAAAGGCGATGCGGCCGTCCGGCCGGTAGCTGCCCTGGCCGTCGAACAGGCGGAAGCGCGGCGCCTTCAGCCGCAATTGCCGGATCTGGAACACGCCCTGCGGATCATAGCCGATATTGCCCGAGACCACGGTGCGACCGCCCAGGAATTCGGCGGCGCTGGCGTTGTTGATCTTTACCGTGGTCGCGGCAAAGCGCCCCTGGAGGCCGAAGCCGCCGCTGGGCACGGTGACGAGCTCGACATCGGTGGTGAGATTGATGATCCCCACGCCGTCGATCTTGTAATTGTTAATCCGGCCTTTTAGCGCGCCGCGATAGATGCCGGTCGAAAGATCGGCGACGACGACCGCGGTGGCGTCGATCTGCGGCGACCGGATCTTGAGATTGTCCGAGAGGATGGAATCGCCGGACATGGCAAGGTTGCCGTTGACCGTCACATTGGTCAGCAGCCCGCCCGCGGCGGCATTGAGCCCGGTGACGCGCGCGATCCGGGCGTTGAGGGGGACGAAGATGCGCTCGGCTTCCACCCGCGCGCGGCCTTCGGCATAGAGACCCTGAACCACGGTGGTATCGAAGCCGATCGCGGCGGCACTGATCTTGTAATCGACCAGCGGGCGGGCAAAGGCGCCATCGAGCAGCAGCGAGGCATTGACATCGCGCCCGCTCAAATTCGGGGCGATCGCGCCGGGAGTGAGCAGTTTCGCCGTGATGCGCAGATTGCCGAAGCGGCTCTGGGCGAGGTCGATCAGCCCCTGCGCCGAGACCGCCAGCGCGCTCGATTCCAGCGTCAATTTGGTATCGATCGTCCGCTTCGCCAGCTTGGCCGCGAGGTCCAGGCGCAATTCGGGCGCGGTAAGGCGCTCGACCGGGCCGGTGAGGATCAGCCCGGGCTTGAGCGGACCTTTCACGCCAAAGGCGCCATCGCGCGCGGTGATGTCCAGCGCGGCGAGCGCCTGGCCGCCGAGCGTGGCCTCAGCCTTGCCGGTCCAGCTCTTCCAGCTGCCCTTGCCACCGATGCGGGCGACGAGCGGCTGCTTCAATCCGGCCATGCCCGCGACGATTCCGCCTGCGGGCGCGTCCAGTTGCGCGTCTACGATCAGGCGGTTCTCGTCCGGCACCGCATCCAGCGTCAGCACGAGTTTGTCGCCGCCGTCCAAAGCCTTCGCATTGCCCTTGAGCTGCGCACGGCCGTCGGCGATGTGCGCGCCGGCGTCCAGCGTCATCACCCGGCGCGTGCCGGTGACCGGGGCACCGAGCACCAGCCGGTCCACTTTGAGGCTGCCTATATCGATGTCCAGATCCGGCAGCAGCGGCGCATCGGGATCGGTCGGCACCGGCGTCAATTCTGGCAGACGCGCCAGCGTCACCAGCGGCGCACGGGCCGTGCGGATATCCGCATGGCTGCGCAGGAAGGCAAAGGGCCGCCAGTCGAGATCGACCCGCGGCGCGGTGGCGAACACGCCCTTGGGATCGCTGACCTTCAGGTCGCGCACGATCATCTTGCCATAGAGCGACCCGTCGATCGCGCCGACATCGAACTTCAGCCCCGAAGCCGTCGTATAGCCCGAGAATTGGCCAACCAGCAGCCGCCGGCCCGGCCCGGTGTTGAGCGCAAAGACCGCCGCGACGGTCAGCAGCAGGATCGCGAGCAGGCAGATCGCGACCCATTTGGCGATGCGCCGCGCGGTGGAGGGCGCGCGGGTCTCGGCGGGGCTGTCGTTCGTCATCAGAATGCCTGGCCGATCGAAATGTAGATGGCGACGATGGACTCGCCCTTGCGGCGGCCGATCGGCGTGGCGACGTCCAGCCGCAGCGGGCCGAAGCTGGTATAATATCGCCCGCCGATGCCCGCGCCGAAACGCAGGTCGCTCAGCGAGGGCGTGCTGCCCTCGGCCGCCTGGCCCACGTCGACGAACGGCACCACGCCGAAATTGCCGAAACGGTAGCGCGCCTCCAGCGCCCCCTCGACCAGGCTGCGCCCGCCGACGGGATCGTTATTCACGTCGCGCGGCCCCAATTGCTGATAGCCGAAGCCACGCACCGATCCGCCGCCTCCGGCATAGAGCCGCCGCGAAGGCGCTATCGCATCGCGGGGCGCGCCCACGATCGAGCCGACCCGCGCGCGCGCCGCGATCACGATGCTGTCCGATACGGGATAATAGGTGCTGCCCTCCAGCAGCCCGCGCAGATAGCGATCGTTGCGGCCCTCGCTCTGCGAGATTTCGGGGATCAGGCGCAGCATCGCGCGGAAGCCCCTGGTGGGATCCAGCAGGTTATTCGTGGTATCGAAGGCCACCTGCGCGTTTAGATTGCCGATGAAGTAATTCTGGCGCGGGCGGGTGCCCGTGGCTTCGTTGAACCGGGTCTCACGCGTGGCCAGCGTTTCAAAGCCATAGGCATAGGTCAGGCGCTTATGCCAGATGGGGGTGGAATCGACCGAGATGCGCCCGTTCAGCCCAACGGTCAGCGCCTGATAGGCGTCGAAATCCTGGCGGTTGGCGGTGGCGGCCAGCAATACGGTGCGATCGCGCCGCCCGGCATTGGCGCGGCGGAAGGTGAGACCCACGCCCTGTTCCTGCGTGCCCGCGACCGCGCTGGCGGTCAGCGAGCCCTCGGGCGGGAAGATAATCTTGTGCGTCCAGCTCGCCTCCAGCCGCAGCCCTTGGCCGGTCGAATAACCGCCGGTCGCGGCCAGCCGGCGCGGCTTGCCGGCATTCTGCGTCACCACCAGATTGACCGCCTCGGTCCCGTCGGGATTGATCGTGCCGGTGCGTTGCGGCTCAATCGCGACGCTGTCGAACAGGCCGGTGGCCACCATAGCCTCGCGCAAATCGTCCACCCGGCGATTGTCATAGAGTTCGCCGGGCTTGAAGCGTGCCAGCACGCCGACATGTTCGGCATCGAAGGCGAGCTTACCGGTGGTGGAATAGCTGCCGAAGGAGGAACGCGGGCCGGGATCGATCGGGAGCGTGTAATTGCCGAGGTGAGTCACATCATCCAGTTCGATGTCGCGCGCGCCGACGGTGACGAAGGGATAGCCGCGCTGCGGCAGTTGCAGGCTGATCCCGGCCTCGGCGCCCTCGACGGTCGCGGCGACGATCGGATCGCCGCTCTGGAGCTTGAGGATTTCGCGCGCCATGCCCGGCGGAATGGTCTCGGGGCCTTCGATCGCGATGCTGCCGAACGCATAGCGTGGCCCCGGCGAAGCGCTGATCGTCGCGGTGGCGCGCCCGGGCTGATTGGCGACCGGCTCGACCAGCGAGGAGACCACCGCGTCATAATAGCCCTCGGACTTGAGCAGCCGCAGCGCCAGCCCCTCATCCTCGGTGGCGCGCGCGGCGATCACCGCGCCATTGGCGCCCTTGCCATCACCCTTTTCCAGCGCGGAAAGCGCGCGGAATTCGTCTTCCAATTTGACCTGGTCCAGTCCTTCGACCTTGACCGCATAGCGGATCGGCGGCGGGGTTTCGGCCTCTTCGCTCGCCACCACCACAGGGGGCTCGACATCGAATGTCTCCAGGGACGGCAAAGGCTGGGCCAATGCCGTATCGGACGCCGCCTTGTCCGCGACCGCGGCAGCATCCTGTGCGGGCGTGGTGGGTGGGGCGGAGGGAGGCACTTCCACAGCGGGCGGCGCATCAATGTCCTCGATCGGCGCCAGCGCATCGCCGAGCGCGGGATCGATGGCGGGGAGTTCCTGCTCGAATTGAGAATCCGGGACGATCGCGCCGGTTTCTGCCGAATCCTTCGGACCGGCGCCGGGTGCCTGCGCCCCAGCGGCGGTGGCGATGACAAGAGGCGCTGCTGCCAACCAGAGACGAAATTTCATTGCGTATCCGAAATAGCCAGCACGATGAAGAGTTTAATAACCCTCTCGTAGGACGGCCGGCACCACGCGTCCAGAGCGCGTGCGGCTTTCTGCACGTGCATCAGCGCCTTTATCGCCCCCGCCGTATTGAATTCCGTTCAGGCGCCGCCCGAAACGTCCAGGATCGCGCCGGTGGTGAAGGCCGATTTGTCCGAAGCGAGAAACAGGATCGCGGTGGCCACTTCCTCCGGCGTGCCCGCGCGGCCCATCAGCGATTTCTTGATGCCCTCCTCCAGCCGGCCGGGCCGGTGCATGTCGGTGGCGATCGGGCCGGGGGCGACGGCATTGACGCGAATGCCCTCCCCCGCGACTTCGCGCGCCAGGCCGATCGTGAGGCTGTCGATCGCCCCCTTGGATGCGGCATACCAGACGAATTCGCCCGCCGCGCCATAGGCAGAGGCCCGCGATGAGACGAAGACGATGGATCCGCCGGGTCCACCGCGGGCGGTGGACAAGCGCGTGACGCTGGCACGGGCACAGAGCAATGCACCGCGGACGTTGACGTCCAGCACCTGGCTGAAGGTTTCCGTGCGCGCCTCGGCCAAGGTGGAATGCGCGCCGGTGATGCCGGCATTATACACCATGGCGGTGAGTGGGCCGAAGATATCGACCTCGGCGAACATGCGATCGATATCCGCCTCCGACGCCATATCGGCGCGGATCACCAGGGCCCGGCGACCCGCGGCACGGACATCGGCCGCTACCGCTTCGGCCGGGCCGGCGCTGGCGGCATAGGTGAGCGCGACATCATAGCCGGCGGCCGCCGCCTCGCGGGCCACGGCGGCACCGATGCCGCGGCTGCCGCCGGTAACGAGCAGAATTCCGCTCATGCGTCGGGGAGGACCGGATTGGTCGGCGGGGTACCACCCATGAACAAGGCGTCGAACTTGCGCGAGGTGCACAGCCAGAAGCCGTCCTCGCGGCGGATCATGTGATCGGTCACCAACGCCAGATTGATCGGCGGGTGCGTCGGCAGCACGGGGGCGCCGTCCGCGGCATAAAGCAGCATGTACCAGGTGCAGACGGCCTTGTCGGGACCGTCGAAGACCGGGCGGTAATTGGCGATGGCGTGGACCGAGGTCCGCTGCCCGCGTGCCCGGCGCCAGGCGTAGAATTGCTCGATCTTGGCGCGGCCGTTGTAGATCGCCTCCCCGCCGTCGAACACCGCATCCTCGGTATAATAGCGGCCGGCTTCGGCGCCGCCCTCCACGTCGATCTCGTGCCAATAATCGATCAGCTGTGCTTCCAGCCGGACTTTCTCGAGAAGTTGCTCCTGGTTCACGTCGGGGTTCCTTGCATGTCGAGTTCGGAAAGATCGCGGCCCGCGGTTTCGGGCAGCAAAAGGGTGGCGACCACGGTGCACACGACGCCGGCAAAGCCCATCAGCATCATGCCGGTGGAGAGTGCCATCATTGTGGACAGGAAGGCCACGCCCTGGATGAAGATGCCACTGCTGGCGCGGCCGAAATTATAGGCGAAGGCCTGGCCGTTGGCGCGGATGTCGGTGGGGAAGAGTTCGGTGAAATAGGGGCCGAAGGACGCGTAGATGCCGAATTGGAAAAATCCGTAGACCAGCCCCGCGGGCATCAGCGTGAGCATCGAATTGCCGAGCGGCGCATAGAGATAGAAGGCCGAGGTGAGCACGAAGCCCAGGCCGAACAGGCGGAAGATCGTCCCGCGGCCATAGCGATCGCCCAGATAGGCGTTGACGATGAAGCCGAAGAACCCGCCGATGCTGTTGACCAACACGAACACGCCGGCGACCGAGGCGGTGAGCCCGCGCTCGCTGGTGAGGAAGGTGGTGAGATAATTGCTCACCGCATAGCCCGATCCCTGCGCCCCCAGCGCGAGCAAAGCCGCGAGCAGGGTGATCTTGAGATAGCGCGGCTGGAAGATCGTCCAGGGCGAGACGCGGCGGCGTTCGCGGATCGCCTTTTCGCGCGCGGCGATGAACAGATCGGAATCATCGTCCCCCCGGCGCAGGAAGAACACCAGCACCGCCGGCAGCAGGCCGACCCAGAAGACGATCCGCCAGCCATATTCGGGCGGGAACATCATCACCACCGGCCCGGCGAGCAGGGCCGCGATGCCCGATCCCACCGCGGCACCCGAATGGACCACGCCCAGGGCCTTGCCGCGATGCTTGGCCGAGATCATCTCGCCCAGCAGCACGGCGCCCACCGCCCATTCGGCGCCGAAGCCCAGCCCCTGCAGCACGCGGATCACCAGCAATTGCTCGTAATTCTGCGCGAAGCCCGAAAGAAAGGAGAAGAAGGAGAACCACAATATGGTGAATTGCAGCACGCGCACGCGCCCGTAGCGATCGGCCAGCCAGCCGCCGATCCAGCCGCCGATGGCGGAAGCGAAATAATTGGCGCTGGCGATCGCGCCGGCCTGGGACAGCGTCATGCCGAACACGGTGATCAGCACCGGGATCATATATTGATAGACCAGCGCATCCATCGCATCGAGCGCCCAGGCGCCAGAGCATGTCCAGAAGACGCGCTTCACGCGCGGTTCGGACTCGCTGTACCAGGCAGCGACGCCCTCCCGCTCTGCCGGGAGGGGCGCCGCCGCGCCTTCAATAATGGACACGCACACCCATCCTGTACCTGGAGCCGAAGGTATCGAAATAGACCGGATTGGTGGGATAGTTCGATCCCCCCAGCCCGCCGCCGCCCGGCGCCACCGGCGGCTTCTTGTCGAACAGATTGTCCACCGTGCCGAAGAGCTCGACATTGCGATCCTTGCTGCCCATCGGGATCTCATAGGACATGGCCAGGCCGACATAGGTCGCGCCCTTCACCCGATTGGTAGAGATGCTGTTGATCAGCGAGGGCGAATAACCCTTATCCTCGGGACCGATCCGCTCGACATTCAAGATGCCCTCGCCGATGCGGCGGATGCTGGCGGTGGCATTGAAGCCGCCGACGTCATAGCTGATGAAGCTGTTCCAGATCCATTTAGGCGCGGGATTGAAATCGCCCGCATCCTGCACGGGGCCGGACTGGCCGGCATAATCCTTGCCTCCCACGGACTTGATGGCTTGAGATTGGAAATCATATTGATGCGTCCCCAGGATGCGGATGCCCAGCCGTCCATCCAAATCCGCCGAAATGTTCGACAATGGGAGCTGATATTCGGCCTCCAGATCCACGCCGCGCAGCGTGAGCCGGGCCAGATTAACCTGACGGGCATCGACAAAGGTGATGTCGGTCAGCGAGTTGCGCGTAATGCGATCGCAGAACAGATCATAAGCCTTGCAGAAATCGACCACCCGCTGGCCGCTCAAGGTGGTGACCGCATCGTTGAGCTTGATCTGATACCAGTCGACCGAGAGGCGCAGTCCGGGCACGAATTCCGGAGAATAGACCGCACCGAGCGTCGTCGTGTCCGCTTTTTCCGGCGTCAGGGCGAAATTGCCGCCACTCAGGATCGGCGTGGCATCGTCGCCACCCGCGGGCGATCCGGGGATATTGGGATTGTCGACAAGACCCTGCGACGAACCGGATTCGGTCGGCACGTTCTTGAGAAACAATTCGCGAAAGCCCGCGGCACGGATGTCGCGCGAACGCGAGGCGCGCAGCCGGAAGCCGGCCGCAATGTCATAGATACCGCTCACCTTCCAGCTGACCGCGTTGGAGGTCTTCTCCTGGCCGCTCAACCGGTCCTTGGCATGGTTCCGGGTGTAGCGGATCGCGCCGTCCAGATCGAGCGACTCGCCCAATGCGAAATCGCGGAAGACCGGCACGTTCAACTCGGTAAAGCCCTCCAGCACCTCGATATCGCCTGCATAATCCAGACCGAAGGTGAAGGCGTAATCGGTGTAATTGGGGATGTCGCCATGATAGACGCTGCCGCCTTCCGAGCGGTAATCGATGCCGGCCGCGGTGCTGATCGGCCCCGCGCCCCAGCCCTTGAACAATTCGCCCTGGACCGATCCGGACAGCACATGCTGCTTGTAACGGAACTCCTCCATCACCGGGCGATAGGCATAGGCCACCGCAGCGGGATCCAGCGCGCCGGTGCCGAACAGATTGAGCGGCTTGCAGCCCTGGGCCAGTGGATTGGGCGTGGCCTTGAGCGTCTCGGCGCACACGATCTGGCCGTTGGCGGGATTGACCACCGCATCCAGCGCATATTGGAACGGCGTGTTGACGCGTGAATTGGTGCGATCCTGCCGGCGCGTGTTGCGGCCATATTGATAATAGGCATTCCATTTCCAGCTGCCGCCCAAATCCCCGTCCAGCCCGATCAGGCCGCGAAAGACATTGGATTCCACTTCATTGTGGGAGACGATCTGGTTGTCGAGGTCTTTGCCCAGGCTGAATTGCGTACCCGCGAGCAGGCTGCGCAGCGAAGCGGGAAGATAGGCATTGGTGGGCTTGACGAAGAAGGTGGAGCGCGGCCCCGCTGTCACGCCGGTGTTGCTGGCGCGGCGATTGGCATAGGTTAGCTCGGTCGAGAGCTTCAGGCCCTCTGTCAGCTCATATTCCCCATAGAGATAACCGACGATGCGGCGCACCGGCGTCTGCAGATCGGAATCGTCATAGGTGGAGGCGCCATCGCCGCCCTGGCGCGCGCCGGTGAGCGACGAGCTGACATATTGGCCCGGATTGAAGGGGACGATGCCCGTGCCGGCCTGGTTGAAGGCGAAATTGCGCGCGGCAAGCGAGGCGGGCGTACGATCGCGCACCACGCCGCGCGGATCATTATAGGCCTGGCGCGAACCCGGCCCCACGATGAAATTGGGCTGACCGAAGCCCGGGGAGCCGGGACGATCATAGCCCGAAACGCCGCCCCCCGGCAGGATCGTGCTGGCATTGGTATAAATGTCGTAGCTTTCGGCGCACCATCCGCGGACATCCGAGCAATCGCCGATACCGTTGTTCTTCTGATATTCGCCGCCCACCACGATATGCCCGCGATCGCCGGCAAAGGACGTGCCGTAGGTCAGCGAGCCATGATAGCTCTCGCCGTCCCCGCGCGTGGTCTGTCCGAAATCGGCCTGGGCCTTGAGCCCCTCGAATTTGGTATCCAGCAGGATGTTCACGACGCCCGCGATCGCGTCCGAACCATAGGCCGCGGAAGCACCGCCGGTGACGGTCTCCACCCGCTGGATCATCGCGGAGGGGATGACGTTCAGATCCACCGCGCCGCCATCGGAGGTGGGGATGAAGCGCCGCGAATTGACCAGGGTCAGCGTGCGCGTGCCGAAAAAGGGATTGAGCCCGCGCAGATTGGCGAAGGTGGAGCCCACATTGCCGCCGGCGGTGATCCCGGCCGAAGCATCCGACTGGAAATTGGAATTCTGCGGGATCAGCTTGAGCGTGTCCGCGATATTGACCTGGCCGAGATTGTTGATCAGCTCGGCATCCACCACCGTGACCGGGGTGGGCGCATTGAAGCCATTGCGGATGATGCGTGATCCGGTGACCATGATCGCCGTCTCTTCGCCTTCGGTCCCGGTCGTTTCGTCGGCGGCCGGCGCTTCGGTTTCCTGCGCGTCGGTTTCCTGTGCCTGGGCCGGATACATGCTGCACAGGCCGAGCGCGAGGGACGCCAGCGCGCTGCCGCGGGAAAAGCGCGTCGCTTTGGTCCGCCGATATTTGCCATTCATGAGCACGATCATCTTCCCCCTGATTTTCTTCGCCCGCGTGCGCATCGGCCGCAGGTCGGGAGCGTGATGGCGCATCCTCGGGATGCCAGCTTGATCAGAGGGGAAGCAACCCATGCCATAACCGGCAATTGCCGGATTGCGGCGGGTCGCGCACACGCGGCGGCGGAAATCCCTAGTGGCGGCTGGCCTTGGCGCGGCGGAATTCGGTGGCGGTCATGCCATAGCGCTGGCGGAAGGCGCGGGCGAAATAGGCCGAGCTGTTGAAGCCCCATTTGAACGCGATCTCGGTGATCGTCAGATGCTTCCATCCCTCGCTGGCGATCTGCATCGCGCATTCCTCCAGCCGGCGGCGCAGCACATAGGCGGAGACATTCTCGCTGTCCTCGGCGAACAGCATGCGCAGATAGCGCGGCGAGATGCGCAGGCCGCGCGCGATCGCGGCCGATCCCAGTTCGGGATCCTGCAGCCGCTCCTCGATATATTGCCGCGCCCCCGCCTTGCGCAGCCCGACGACGGTGGAATTGGTCATCCGATGGCCCAGGCCGATCGCATAAGCGGTGCCCACCATCTCCAGCAGGTGCCCGGCGATGCGATCGTGATAAGTCTCGTCCAGCCCGCACTCCATCTGCCGCCAGATGCTCTGCGCCATCGCGGACACGGTGGGGGTCAGGCCTTCGTGCGCCGGGAGCTTGAGCCCGCAAACCTGCTCCGGACAGGGCAGATGGTTGCGCAGCATCGCCGGCGTCGCGCGCAGCAGCATGAAGCGCGAATTGGCCTCAAAATGGATGCGGTGCGGCGCGGCATTGTCGCACAGGGTGAAATCGCCCGGCGCCAGCTGCTCCTCATGGCCGTAATGGGAGAAGGTCGCGGCGCCGCGCACCAGCAGCAGGAAGGAGAAGAGGCGGGATTTGGAAAGGTTGATGTGGCTCGCGGTGCGCTCAATATCGGTGCAGCTCGTGCGGATGTCCGCAATGCCTAGCGGGCCGAGATTGCTCATGCGCAATTCGGCATCGAAATCGTCGCGCGTGGGCATGAAGGTCACATGCGCGAACTGGTCCGCATAAATGTCGTTCCAATAGGCCGTGCGCCGCGCGCCGGGACCGTCGGCGCTTCGAAAATGCTGCATGTTCCGCTCCTAGACGCCGCGTTCGTGCGCGGCTTGTTCTTCAGCTCATGACGATAACGCGTTCGACCGCATTGTCACACGCTTTCCCCCGCGCGGCCCCGCCCGAAGCCCCATCATGCGAAATAGAGCTTGAGGCCGGTGCGCGAAATCGCGGCGCGCACCAATGGATCGGGAACCCAGGACCGGAAGCGCTCCAGCGTCTGCGCATAGGTCACGCTGCCCTCATAGCCGACGAAGGGCGCGTCGCTGCCCCACAATAGGCGATCCGGCCCGACCCGTCGCAGCAGTTCTGCAGCGACCTCGGAGGCGATCGCATCCGCATCGCCTTCGCCTGGCGCCTCCCAGGCACTGGTGCCCAACAGGCGGAAGCCGGCGGACATCTTGACCCAGGTTCGCCCCAGATCGATCGATTCCAGCATGGCGGCAAAACCATCGCACTGCAGCGGGGCGGCGGGATCGGGATGACCGAAATGATCGATGACCACGTCCACCCCGGTCTCGTTGAGCGCCGCCAGCACGTCGCGCAGATACGGCCCCTCGATCGCGACATGCACATGCCAGCCCAGATCGCGCACGCGGCGAAACAGGATGCGATATTCATCGTCTCGGAAATCGGGAAGCTGCGCCTGACGCGCCAATTGGAGGCGGATTCCCACCACGCCATCGCCGCGCATCCGCTCCAGCACATAGCGATCCGTGCCCGGCGCCACGATCGCCGTACCGCGCAGGCGCGGATGGCGGCGCAGCTGAGCGATCATATAGTCATTATAGTCGCCCGCGATGCTCAGCCCGGAGATGATGCCGAAATGCACGCCATGCGCATCCAGCGTATCTAGATAATCCTGCGCGGTGAAGGCATATTCCGTCCGCGTCCAGGCGCTGCGGCTGAGCGGCATATCGGCCAGGAAGATATGCGCGTGGCAATCGATGATCGGGGCATCGTCTTCGGCCATGCTCATGCGGGCTTCGGATAATCATCGGCATTGAGCACCCAGCCGGGCATGTCCGAAAAATCCATGCGTGGTGGCGAAAAGATGTCCACCAGCAGGTTCACGCCGGGATCCAGCGCGGCCGACGTGTGGATCGCGCGCGGCGGGATGACGCAGATCGAGGGCGTGCCGCAGGATTCATGCTCGTCCTCGCGCCAATCCGCCAGATTGGCCGTCCAGGGCCAGCGCAGATGGTGCATGTAGGTGCCGCCGACCACGAGCGAGCATTGCTCGAAATCGTCGTGATGATGGGGCGAGAGCTTGGCGGGATCGCGCGGGCCGATCTGCGGCGGGAAGATATTGACCATGAAGGTGGTCGAGCGCCAGATCTTGCCGAAGCGACCTTCCTCGTCCGGCACGTCCAGGCTGTAGCTGCGCAGACGCAGGCCGTCCACGGGCTGCGGCCAGGGCTGGAAGGGCGGGATATGCGGATGCGGCTCGGCATAGTCCGCCGCATTGGCGCACAGCGCGACGAGGTCCGCCGATTGGGTGGTGAACAGGCGGATCACCCGGCCGCCCGTGTGGACCTCGATATGGCTGTCGCCCGGCGGGATCATGGTGATGGTGAAACCATCGATCTCCCGCCGCTCATTGCCCGCGGCAATGCTGATCCTGGTCTCCGTATCGGGCAGCAGCACGACATATTCGTCCGTCTGCCCATTGCGCTCAAACAGCGCGCCGGGCTCGACTTCGGAATAGGCGACGATGAAATTCTGGCCGCGCGCATACCAGGTCTTCTGGAGCGCATCGGATTGCTGCGGCGCGCCCTGCTTGAAGCGGGCATAGACGGCGGCCGAATAGGCGCCGGTGCCCGCGGCGGGGTTTGCGGCTCCGCCGGCGTTCAGGCGGGAGCGGGGATCATCGGTTTCATACACGGGACTTGCTCCTTATGGTCATGGATCAGCTGCGGCGCCCGTCCGACCAGCCCAGCAGGGTTGCCGGGGCACGGCCGCTGACCGGGTTGCGGAAATGAAAGCCCATCGGGGCGATCTCGGGAAAGGGGGCGAAGGTCACGCCGCGCAGCGGGGCATCGGGTGGATAGCGGGCGATCACCTCCGGCGCGGGCGCGAAGCGCTTGCTGGCGCCCGCCACGATCGCCGCCCAACCACCGGCATAATCGGCCAGCCAAACATAATCGAGATCCATGCCGTGGATGCGCCAGATGCCGCCTTCCAGCTTCGCCTGGTTCTCATAAATGCCCGAGATATAGGAACCCTCGCCCGTGGCCTGACTGTTGAACTGGAACAGCCGCAGCCGGATATTGGCGCGCTGGCCATCGTCCGACACGCTGACATAGGGCTGGGTCTTCTGGTGGATCGCCATGAAGGCGGGCGAACGGCCCGCATGGCCATAGCGCCGGATCATGGATTGGCGCACGCGATCGCGCCCGATGAAGGTGCCGATATAGGAGAGTTCCTTCCAGCCATCGGTGGCGAACAGATCGGCCGTCTCGTCCCAGCGGAATTCGTCGATATAATAGCCATAGGCCGTGCAGATATTCTCCGCACCGTCCACGGCGGCCGCCACCGCCAGCTTGCGGCGGATGGCGGCCAGATCGGCGGCCCCTCCGGGCTTGAGGCGGGGCGCGAGCGACGGCGCGAATGCCGCGCGCGGCCCGGCGGACTTGGGATAGGCGGCCTTGCCCTCGATCGGCGGGAGCGCACCCGCCCAGCCGATCGTGTAATCCGCGCGCATCCGCGGCGTGATCCGCATCGACTGGATCATCCAGGTGCCGTCGCGCTTCACGAAATGATTGTCGTGGATCGCCATGCTCCAGAAGCTGGCGCCCTGATGCTGGCCGGTCTGGCCGATCTCGATGGCGCGGATGTCGGCCGATCGGCCGTCCGGCGCAATGGTGACGACCGGCATGAGCTGGGGGCGATCGTTGAGCTCGCCGGCGGCGAGGCCCGGCGTGCCCAGGCTGGCGCGGATCGCGTCGCGCCCGCGCCGGACGTCAGCGCCGGTCTCCAGAACGGCATCGGGCGCGAAGAGATCGGCGACATCGTCCCACATGTTGCGATCGGTGTAAAAGCCATAGGCCGCCTGGAGATTCTGCACCACGCTCGCGGCCAGCAGCATCTCGGCCTCGGCATCCAGCGCGGCGGTGCGCGCAGCGTGAGTTCCCGGGCGCGCGACGGCGGGGAGATCGCGCGGGACCGGGATGCCGGCCTGATCCGGCGTATAATGATAGGGCACCAGCGCCACCGCGGGCGCGGCATTGTGCCAGCCGGTGGCATAGGGGCCGGCATATTGCGAATAATAATGCATCCGCGCGATCTTCCAGCGGCCGTCTTCCAGCAGATAGTCATTCTCATGGATGCCGCCGGCCCAATCGGCCGATGCGCCGTGCTTCCCCGTCATCGCGACTTCGTGCCAGCGGCCCTTGGCGGTGCGTCCGTCCGGGCCGAGCGTGATCACCGGGGAAAGGAACAGGCGGATGTTGAGGCGATCGGCAGCGAGCCCTTCCCTGCCCGCGCCCATCGTCCCGCGCAGATGCGCGTGGACCGCCGCGCGACCGGTGACCGTGGCGGGCGGGGCGATCAGCACGCCGGTGCGAACGAACAGCGCGGCCATCTCCCCCCATTGCCCGCTCTGGGCAAAATGGCCCCAGGCGTGCTGCAGCCGCTTGATCTCGCGGATCGCGCGAATGCCTGCCGCCCGCGCTTCCAGCGCGGCGAGATCGTCCGTTTCCCCCCGCGCCAGCCGCGGGACGAGCCCGGCGATCAGCGACGCCCCACCGGCGAGCAGGAGCGCGCGGCGGTTCACTTGGCCAGCGCCTCCGCCAGGACGCTGGTATCGATCAGCGTGGCGAGTTCGGCGCGGCTGCGGGCCGGGCGCCTGTCCTGCACCGCGAGCCATGCTTCTTCGCGCTCCAGCACGTCGAGCAGATCGGGCGCCAGGAACGCCGGATAGGCCTGATGCGCCCAGGAGCGCCGGACCAGGCCGACATCATAGCCGCTGTAGCGTGCAACGAGCGCCTGGGCATCGGCGGGATCTTTGCGCAGATCCGCAGACGCGGCGACCACGCCGCGCACGAAGGCCACGATGCGTTGCCGCTTTTCCGGATCGGCCAGATTGGCGGCGGTAGTGTTGAGGCCGAATATCTCGCGATAAACGCCCTTGCCGCCGATCTCGACCGCATCGTCGCCGATCGCGGCGGCGGCATTCTCGATCTCCGGCTCCCACACCGCCACGGCATCCACGCGCCCTTCGGCCAGCGCCTTGGGCATGGCGCTCAGCGGTGAAACCGGCACGATCGTCACATCCGCTTCGGTCATCCCCGCCGAGGCGAGCATGCGATTGACGAAATAGCCCGCCGAGGTGTTGGGCACGGTGGCGATCCGCTTGCCGCGCAGATCCCGGATCCCGGCGATCCCCGACGATTTGCGCGCGACGATGCGATACAGCCCTTCGGACACGGTGAGGATGATGCGCAGATCGGGATTCTTGACCGAATAACGCAGCGCCTGCGTCTCCGCGTGGGTCGCGACATCGGCGACGCCGGGCGATCCATAGCCCGGGATCTGCGCCTCGCCAAAGAGATTGGGGATGCCGCCCATCTTCACCGTCGCCTCACCGGGATAGTGGCGATCGGCGGCCAGCAGCACGGGGGCGATCTCGAACACCTGGATATTGCCATGAACCGCGATCGGCGACAGCCGGGCGGGGGGCGCGGCCATCGCCGTGCAGCCGGTGGCGATGCCGCAGGCGGCCAGCAGCCCCATCAGCCGGGTCTTTGCGATACGATCCACATCCATCTCCCATGGCGCGCATTGACTGCGCGCTTCCCGTCCCATTCGGGCTAACCGGCGTGGCAGCCAGCGGCAAATCTTTTGCGGGCCAAGGCATCCCCGGTAAAACTTTGCTACCGATGCGTTCAAGGAACGGGTCCCCAACCGCATTCAGCCTGCGCGCGTGGCGGTCACCGCAGCCGCGGCCGCGCGGCCGAACAGGCCGGCATCATTGCCGATCATCACCAGCGAATAGCCCATCTCAAGATAATGGCGCCCATCCTCCGGCCCCGTCGCAGCGATGCCGGAGAGGATATTATTCTCCCGCGCGATGCGGGCGACGTCTGCCGCCAGCGCATCCACTTCCGGATCGCTTGCCGGCCGACCGCTGGAGAGGAAGAGATCGCCCAGGCCGACGAAGATGCCATTGACGTGCGGGAGCGCCGCATAGTCCGCCGCCTGGTGCAACGTGTCCCAATCCTCCAGCTGCACCATGCGCAGGCATTCGTCATTGCCGCGGCGGACATAGTCCGCGATCGGCACAAGGCCCCAGCGGCCGGCGCGCGAGGTGGCGCCCAGGCCGCGCTCGCCATCCGGGCTGAACACCATCGCCGCGGTGATTTCCCGCGCCTGCTCCAGGCTGGTCACGCGCGGCACCAGCAGACCGTCGCTCCCGGAATCGAGGACGCGCTGGACATTGGCGTCGCTGCGATCGGGCAGTCGGACGAAGGCGGCCATGCCCATCGCTTGCGCGGCGACGGTCAGCCGGTACATCATCTCCATCGAATGGGGGGCGTGCTCCATATCGATCACTACGAAATCGAAACCGGCATGGCCCAGCAGCTCGACCGTCTCCAGCGACGGGATCTTGACCCAGGTGCCGATCAGCCCGCGCCCGCCGGCGGCATATCGCGTCATGAATCCGTCCATCATTTCCGCCACTCCGTTGAGCAACCGGACTAGGCGCGCCGCCCCCGGCCGCATTGACTTGGACGGAACTCAGTCTTGCACGAACGCGCTGGCCCCTGTCATCTGCCGGTCACATAAGGGGCCAATAGCGCAGCCTTCCATGCGAAGGTGTTCGATGTCCAGCACTCCCCTGTTTACCCGGCGCGTCCTGTTGGCGGGCTTTGCCGGATCGGCGGCGCTCCTTTCCGTGGGCGCGCGCGGGGCGGTCCGGCTGCCGGCGGGACTGTTTCAGCTGGGCGTCGCCTCCGGCGATCCGCTGCCCGATGGGGTGATCCTGTGGACGCGGCTGGCGCCCCGGCCGATGGATGCGGACGGCGGGATGCCGGCGCTTGCCGTGCGGATGCGCTGGGAAGTGGCGGAGGATCGCGGATTCACGCGGCTCGTGCGCTCCGGCACCGCCACGGCCCGGCCGGAATTCGGCCATAGCGTTCATGTCGACGCGCGCGGCCTGCGCCCTGCCCGAACCTATTTCTACCGTTTCATCGCCGATGGCGAAGCCAGCCCGGTGGGCCGCACGCACACCGCGCCGGCCGCGGGCACGCGCGTGGACCGGCTGCGGGTCTGCTTCGGCTCGTGCCAGAAATATGAGGTCGGCTTCTATGCCGCCTGGCGCCATATCGTCGCGGAGGATCCCGATCTGATCCTGTTCCTGGGCGACTATATCTATGAGGATGCGCCGGGCGCCAAGGACGCCGTGCGGCTGCACCGCAATCCCGAGCCGATGGACCTGGCCGGCTATCGCATCCGCTATGCCACCTACAAGCTGGATCCTCTGCTCCAGGCCGCGCATCATGCCGCGCCCTGGGTGATGACCTGGGACGATCACGAGGTCGCCAACGACTATGGCGACGCGCGCGACCAGAATAATAGCGATTCCGCCGTCTTCCTGCGCCGCCGCGCCGCGGCCTATCAGGCCTATTTCGAACACCTCCCCCTGCGTGCAGCGCTCCGCGCGCATGGCGAGTCCTTGCAGCTCTATCACACGCTGGATTGGGGCAGCCTGGCACAATTCCAGATCCTCGACGATCGCCAATATCGCGGCGCCCCCGCCTGCCAGCCGCCCGAACTGGCGCCGGCGCATCTGAAATACCGCAGCCTGATCGATCCCTGCGACACGCTGGGCGATCCGCGCCGCTCCATGCTCGGCGCAAGGCAGGAGCGCTGGCTGGACGAACGGCTGGGCCGCAGCACCGCGCAATGGAATATCCTGGCCCAGCAGACGCTGATGCACCAGCAGGCGCGAATCGACTCCGCCCACCCAGAGCGCGGCAATCAATATGGCGCCGATACCTGGTCCGGCTTTCCCGCCGCGCGCGACCGGATCTTCCGCCGCTGGGCGGAGGCCGGCACGTCCAACCCTTTCGCTTTGGGCGGCGACATCCATGCCTTTGCCGCGGCGGACATCCGCGATCCCGCCACGCCGGACGGGCCGCCGATCGCGGCGGAATTCGTCGGCGGATCGATCAGCTCATTGCTCAACGACAAGAGCTTCAAGGGCCTGGCCGCCGCCAATGGCTTGGGATTCGCCGAAGACAGCGTGCGCGGCTACGGCCGGGTGGATCTCACCCCTGCGGGCGGCAGCGTGACCTTTCGCGGCCTAGCCGATTCCCGTCGCGAGGATTCGGCCATTGCCGATATCGCGCGCTTCGCGCTCGAACCCGGCCGCCCCGGCCTCCAGCGCGAAGACACATAATTCCGCGCGGCAACATTTTGTCACAATAGATACATGAAACTGACCTACCGGCGCCTCAACGCAATCGCACCAGATATAAGATAACAAAAACCTCTGACTCTTCCGCCTCATTCCGGGGCGGAAGGACTGTGCCTGCACGACATAACAAGGCGGGAAATCTCATGAAATTGTTCGGAAACACGCGCGCGAAGCGCAGCGCCTATTGGATGCTGTCTGCCAGCCTTCTCTCGATCGGCGCGGCGGGCCATGCACAGACCGCGACCCCCGATGCCACCGCCGACAGCGCGGACGAGATGGATGCGACGCAGGAAATCACCGTCGTCGCGCGCAAATATGCCGAGAACGTCCAGCAGGTGCCGATCCCCGTCACGGTGATCACCGCCGGCGAACTGACCCGGCAGAATCTGGTCAACTTCACCAATTTCCAGGTGAAATTTCCGTCCTTCTCGGTCTATCTGACCAATCCCAAGCAGCTCAACCTGGGCATCCGCGGCATCGGCAACAACGGCTTCAACACCGATGGCATCGACGGTTCGGTCGGCATCTTCGTGGATGGCGTCTATACCGGCCGCCAGGGCATGGTCTCCAGCGACTTCAACGACATCGCCGATGTCGAACTGCTGCGCGGCCCGCAGGGCACGCTGTTCGGCAAGAACACCACCGCGGGCGCGGTCATCATCAACACGCTCAAGCCCAGCATGGAATTCGGCGGCAGCGCCGAGGCGACCTATGGCAATTATGATTTCACCGAATTCAAGGCCAGCGTCACCGGCCCGCTGATCGCCGACAAGCTCGCGCTGCGCCTCTCGGGCTTCTATAGCGACCGCGACGGCAATTACAAAAACCTGCTCAAGGGCAATTATCAGAACGGCCGCCAGGGCTGGGGCCTGCGCGGCCAATTGCTCGCCACCCCGAGCGAGGATCTGACGATCCGCCTGATCGGCACCCACGGCCGCCAGAGCTTCCCGACCATCTCGCCGCTGATCCTCTCGGTCTATACCCCCACCGCGCTGCAGGCGCGCATGGCGGCGGCGGGCTACACCTTGCTGACCACCACCAAGGAAGACCGCAACGTCAATATCGACGGCCGGCTGGATGCCAAGACCAAGCTCGATTCCGCGAGTGCCGAGATCGATTATGCGCTCGGCAGCTTCGGTGATCTGACCTCGATCACCGCGTTCGAGAAATGGTCGTGCTTCACCAACAACGACAATGACTTCACCCAGCTCGACGCGGTCAACGACTATGGCTCGTGCAATAAGGAGCGGCAGTTCAGCCAGGAATTGCGCTGGTCCAGCCCCAAGGACCAGCCGATCGAGGCCACGGTCGGCGGCTTCCTCAGCCGCCAGCGGTTGCAGGTGGATTCGCGCATCCGCTTCGGCACACAATATCACATCTGGGCCGCCAACCCCTCCGCCACCCAATTCCCCACCATCGGCGGCCGGACCTGGGCGCAGGGCGCCTATGCCGCCCGGCTGAACGGCGCAGGGTTCCGCAGCCAGGCGGTCTTTCACACCGATACCGATGCCGTGTTCGGCAACGTGACCTGGCACCCGGATGCCGAGCGTCGCCTGGCGATCGACATCGGCCTGCGCCAGACCTGGGAGCGTCGCTCGGAACTGTACAATGGCGTGGTCGACTCCAATCCCGGCGGCCTGACCACCGCGCAGCTGCGCGCGCTCTCGGCGAGCGGCGCCAATGCCCAGCTCGGCACTGTCGATACCAGCCTGAAGGACAGCTCGCTCTCGGGCGAGGCCGGCGTCAACTACAAGGTCACGCCGGACTTCTTCGTCTACGGCAAATATGCCCGCGGCAACAAATCGGCCGGCTTCAACCTCCTGCCCTATAACAGCTCCAATCCCGATACCGGCGTCGCCTCGGCGATCGCTCTGGGCGCGCAGCAGACGGTGAAGGGCGAGACCGCGGACAATTTCGAGATCGGCTTCAAGGGCGAATTCTTCGATCGCAAATTGCTGGTCAACCTCACCGCCTTCCATACCAAGGTGAAGGATTATCAGGCCAATCAGGCCGTGGGTTCGGGCAGCAATGCGATCCGCTTCCTCGCCAATGTCGGCTCGCTGACCTCCAAGGGCATCGAACTGGAAGCGCAGACCTGGCTGTTCGAGGGGTTCCACACCAAGGGCTTCGTCGCCTATAACAAGGCGATCTATTCCTCCTTCACCAATTCGGTCTGCCCCGCGCAGTTCACCGCGCTGACCTGCGACCTCACCGGCCGCCAGGTCGCCTGGGCGCCGAAGTTCACCGCCGATCTGACCGCGGATTACACCACCGCGGTGACGGACGACGTGAAGGTCTATGGCCTGGTGGACGTGAACTGGCGCTCGAAGCAGAACACCACGATCACGCTGGATCCGGCCGCCGAGATCGGCGCCTATGCGCTGACCTCCCTGCGCGTCGGCACGCTGCTGAAGGACGACAAGATCGACCTGCAGCTCTGGGTCGAGAACCTCTTCGACAAGGCCTATTATTCCAACCTGCTCGGCCTGACCAAGGCCACCGGCATCGTCACGGGCTATGCGGGCAACCCGCGCACCTTCGGCATCACCGCCCGGATGAAGATGTAGGGCTGGCTGCCGGCGGCAGCGCGATCACGCACGACAGACCGGCCGGGCATCGGATCAGGGGATATCCCCTTCCGCACCCGGCCGGAAAATCGCCTTATGGCGTCGCCGAAGCCGCCCTGAACAGCGCGCGCGAGAGTTGTTCGATGGAATAGGGCTTGTGCAGGAATTCAAAACCCAGCGCGCCCTCGTCCACCAGCAAATAGCCGCCGATATCCACCTGCGCGGGGTTGTAGCCGCTGGTCAGCACCACGGGCAGCCCGTCATACCGGCGGCGCACCTCCAGCGCGAAATCGATTCCGTTCATTCCCGGCATCGCGACGTCTGAAAAGATCACGTCATAGAGGCCAGGCGCCTCGGCCAGATGTGCCAGCGCCTCTTCCGCGGAACCCACCAGCCGGGTCTCGAAGCCCAGTTCGTGCAACGCCTGCATCGCGAAGGTGCCGAGCGCGGCATTGTCCTCCACCACCAGAATGCGATGACCCCGGCCGTCGATCTGCGGCTGGGCTTCCTCGGGTGGCAGCGCCACGGGAACCGGTTCGGGAGCCCGCGGCAGATAGACGGAGAAGGTCGCGCCATGGCCCGGCCGGCTGTGGACAGTGGCCGATCCTCCGGCCTGCTTGGCAAAGGCGAAGACCTGGGAGAGCCCCAGCCCCTTCCCACGCCCGGCTTCCTTGGTCGTGAAGAACGGCTCGAACACCCGATCGACGCTCTCCGCCGGAATGCCGGGCCCGGTGTCGCAGACCGAGATGCGCACGAAATCGCCCGTCACGGGCCAATGTTCGCGGATCGCGGGGATCATCGTGGCAGGCGCCACCGCGATCGTCAGGCGGCCCTGCCCGTTCATCGCATCGCGGGCATTAACGATCAGATTGACCATGGCGGTGTCGAACTGGCTGGGGTCCGCGCGCACCAGACAGGCGATATCCGGCATCTCGGTTTCGATCGCGATGCGCGCGCCCGCCAGCGTGGTCACCATGTCGCGGATCGTGGACACGCTGGCGCACACGTCGAACACCATCGGCTGGAGCGTCTGCCGCCGCGCGAATGCCAGCAATTGACCGGTAAGCTTGGTCGCGCGGGCCACCGTTTCGGAGATCGCCTCCAGATAGCGTTCGCGCCGATTGTCGCCCAGGCCCGGCAGCCGCAGCAATTCGGCCGAACCGCCGATCACGGTCAGCAGATTGTTGAAGTCATGCGCGACGCCTCCGGTCAATTGCCCGATCGCGGCGATCTTCTGCTCGTGATGGAGCGCGTCCTGTTCCGCATGATCCCCCCCTTCCCCGCTCGCGAGCCGGGTTTCCAGCGTCAGGTTCAGTTCGCGCAATTCGGCATTGGCCTGTTCCGCGGCGCGG
>Ga0247812_10000512_pt1 | contig 24594 bp, 10 predicted proteins | sample UWRJL149409B1_FD_178011 | JGI IMG/M metagenome (GOLD analysis project Ga0247812, IMG submission 178011) | Plant litter microbial communities from Arlington Agricultural Research Station in Wisconsin, United States - UWRJ-L149-409B-1 | ecosystem: Environmental > Terrestrial > Plant litter >...
CATATTCGTTCAGGTCTTTTCCGTCGTTGCCAGGAAGCTCTTTCCAGATCTCGAATGCTGATTTACCATCAGCTCCGGTTGCACCGGTAAGACCTGCAACATATTCGTTCATGTCTTTTCCGTCGTTACCAGGAAGCTCTTTCCAGATCTCGAATGCTGATTTACCATCAGCTCCGGTTGCACCGGTAAGACCTGCAACATATTCGTTCATGTCTTTTCCGTCGTTACCAGGAAGTTCTTTCCAGATCTCGAATGCGGATTTACCATCCTCTCCGGTTGCACCGGTAAGACCTGCAACATATTGGTTCATGTCTTTTCCGTCGTTGCCAGGAAGCTCTTTCCAGATCTCGAATGCTGACTTACCATCGGCTCCGGTTGCACCGGTAAGTCCTGCAACATATTCGTTCATGTCTTTTCCGTCGTTGCCAGGAAGCTCTTTCCAGATCTCGAATGCTGATTTACCATCAGCTCCGGTTGCACCGGTAAGACCAGCAACATATTCGTTCATGTCTTTTCCGTCGTTGCCAGGAAGTTCTTTCCAGATCTCGAATGCTGATTTACCATCCGCTCCGGTTTCTCCTTTAAGACCAGCAACATATTCGTTCAGGTCTTTTCCGTCGTTGCCAGGAAGTTCTTTCCATATTTCGAATGCTGATTTACCATCAGCTCCGGTTGCACCGGTAAGTCCTGCAACATATTCGTTCAGGTCTTTTCCGTCGTTGCCAGGAAGTTCTTTCCATATTTCGAATGCTGATTTACCATCCGCTCCGGTTTCTCCTTTAAGACCAGCAACATATTCGTTCAGGTCTTTTCCGTCGTTGCCAGGAAGCTCTTTCCAGATCTCGAATGCTGATTTACCATCAGCTCCGGTTGCACCGGTAAGACCTGCAACATATTCGTTCAGATCTTTTCCATCGTTGCCAGGAAGTTCTTTCCAGATCTCAAATGCTGACTTACCATCCGCTCCGGTTGCACCTTTAAGGCCTGCAACATATTCGTTCAGGTCTTTTCCGTCATTGCCAGGAAGCTCTTTCCAGATCTCGAATGCTGATTTACCATCAGCTCCGGTTGCACCGGTAAGACCAGCAACATATTCGTTCAGGTCTTTTCCGTCATTGCCAGGAAGTTCTTTCCAGATCTCGAATGCTGATTTACCATCCGCTCCGGTTGCACCGGTAAGACCTGCAACATATTCGTTCAGGTCTTTTCCGTCGTTGCCAGGAAGCTCTTTCCAGATCTCGAATGCTGATTTTCCATCAGCTCCGGTTTCTCCTTTAAGACCAGCAACATATTCGTTCAGGTCTTTTCCGTCGTTGCCAGGAAGCTCTTTCCAGATCTCGAATGCTGATTTACCATCAGCTCCGGTTGCACCGGTAAGACCTGCAACATATTCGTTCATGTCTTTTCCGTCGTTACCAGGAAGCTCTTTCCAGATCTCGAATGCTGATTTACCATCAGCTCCGGTTGCACCGGTAAGACCTGCAACATATTCGTTCATGTCTTTTCCGTCGTTACCAGGAAGTTCTTTCCAGATCTCGAATGCGGATTTACCATCCTCTCCGGTTGCACCGGTAAGACCTGCAACATATTGGTTCATGTCTTTTCCGTCGTTGCCAGGAAGCTCTTTCCAGATCTCGAATGCTGACTTACCATCGGCTCCGGTTGCACCGGTAAGTCCTGCAACATATTCGTTCATGTCTTTTCCGTCGTTGCCAGGAAGCTCTTTCCAGATCTCGAATGCTGATTTACCATCAGCTCCGGTTGCACCGGTAAGACCAGCAACATATTCGTTCATGTCTTTTCCGTCGTTGCCAGGAAGTTCTTTCCAGATCTCGAATGCTGATTTACCATCCGCTCCGGTTTCTCCTTTAAGACCAGCAACATATTCGTTCAGGTCTTTTCCGTCGTTGCCAGGAAGTTCTTTCCATATTTCGAATGCTGATTTACCATCAGCTCCGGTTGCACCGGTAAGTCCTGCAACATATTCGTTCAGGTCTTTTCCGTCGTTGCCAGGAAGTTCTTTCCATATTTCGAATGCTGATTTACCATCCGCTCCGGTTTCTCCTTTAAGACCAGCAACATATTCGTTCAGGTCTTTTCCGTCGTTGCCAGGAAGCTCTTTCCAGATCTCGAATGCTGATTTACCATCAGCTCCGGTTGCACCGGTAAGACCTGCAACATATTCGTTCATGTCTTTTCCGTCGTTGCCAGGAAGTTCTTTCCAGATCTCAAATGCTGATTTACCATCCGCTCCGGTTTCTCCTTTAAGACCAGCAACATATTCGTTCATGTCTTTTCCGTCGTTGCCAGGAAGTTCTTTCCAGATCTCGAATGCTGATTTACCATCAGCTCCGGTTTCTCCTTTAAGACCAGCAACATATTCGTTCATGTCTTTTCCGTCGTTGCCAGGAAGCTCTTTCCAGATCTCGAATGCTGATTTACCATCCGCTCCGGTTTCTCCTTTAAGACCAGCAACATATTCGTTCATGTCTTTTCCGTCGTTGCCAGGAAGCTCTTTCCAGATCTCGAATGCTGATTTACCATCAGCTCCGGTTGCTCCTTTAAGACCTGCAACATATTGGTTCATGTCTTTTCCGTCGTTGCCAGGAAGCTCTTTCCAGATCTCGAATGCTGATTTTCCGTCCTTACCATCTTTTCCAGGCGTTCCTCCACTTCCGCTTATTGGCGACCAAGTTCCGTCAGAGTTTTGAACGTAAACTGTACTAGTGGATTTATCGATATAAATAGAAATGTTTTCACCTGGATATCCAGGTTCACCTTTAGCAGCAGGTGCAGAATTACCAGCAATTGTAGTAAGATCTCCAGAAATTAACATTCTATTCCATCTATTATCAAACCAGTAGTAGTATCCTGGAGTAATGCTTGAATTATCCGTAGTATTATAAACTAATAAACTGACAATATTACCATTTACAATTGTCTTATTATCTGTAATACTTGTTAAGGCAATTTGGGGTATTAGCACACCTTTGTTGTTAGAGAACACCTCTAACTGAGCAGAGGATTTCGGATTTAATGTTCCCACACCCACCTGCGAATAAGCAGACACAGTTCCTAAAATAACGAATAAAGGCAGTAATCTATTTTTCATAACATGTTAATTATTACGTACTTAAAATTATATCAAAGTATTTGTTTTTCAATCATTTAAATTTCGAAGTGCAAAGTTCCATCTAAAAACATCGTCAACTAAACCACCAGACGCTTTTTAAATTGTAGATTAGGGCGTTTGTGTAATGACACATTAATTGAAAGATTTTTAGATAAAAAAAATCAAGGATATTATAAATTAAAATAGAAGAATTTTTGATAAATATTTTAAACTTGTGAAGTAATGATTTTTGCAAAAATTGATAGAGTATGCCCGTGGATTTGCTTGTTATCCTACTTTCTTTCAGACGGAAATTAAGTAGATAATTTTTATGATTAAATTATACTCAGCACATTTTAGTAAGATGGAAATTATATAAAAATGGGGAACAATATTATAAGCTAAATTTTATCTCAATTCTCAAATTTGAAATATTGTAGATGATTTTGCATCCACATTACTAAACTTTAGATACAAATGAAAAAACTCATCCTATTTTTATATTGCATATTTCCTGTGCTAACATATTCACAATTAGAAAAATATGTGCCCAAGGTAAGATTCGCTATTGAAACTTATGCATTTCTTAAAGGCCAGAGTACTGCACTTCAAATGGTCGCCATAGAATTTCCGCAACTTAAACCTGATGTGGCAGCAGTTAAAAAAAGATCTGTTTTGTTCGAAAGGGCCGAAAGAAATATTGAGCATTATCTGAAAGACGAGCTGCATGATTCTGATTATAATGCCATACAAAACCGCATTAATTCTTTGCTTAAGGAACAATTTATAAATCCCATTCAAAAGGAAAAGTACGCACAGGATTTTTTGGAAAAAGTAAAGGAAAGATCGCTTTTTCGTATGGATACCTTGTTATCAAAAGGAATTATTTCGTTTGCCTATAATGATGCTCCACATCAGGAAATTACTGATGGCCATGTAGAGACTTTTACAACAAAAGGACATCCAAAAGCAGAACAGGCCGTTTTGCAATTTCCTATTCCCAAAAGCTGGCTGGCCGAAGAAGCAGACAGGACTGAAACAGTTCAACAGTTTACCAGTCACTATGGCACAGGCAACGAAAAAATATTAATTGTAATATATGATTTGCCTGCGGAAGAGTATAATTTTATTCTCAATGAAAAAACAATTTCAGAGATGATTCCGCCTCAGGCTAAACTCATACGCACAGAAGCATTAAAAATTGATGATCAACCCGGAATGATGGTAGAAGTTGAGGAAACCCTGAATCAGGACAAAGTAAAAATAAGAATGCTACAGTTTATGTTTACTCAAAAACAAAAATTGTATTGTCTGCAAGGAAGTATAGGTCCAGCTGATATCAGCAAAAATCTGGAGCCTCAAATAAAAAAATACGAACCGCTTTTCCGTCTTATTGCTGACAGGACAGAAATAGATTAAGTATGCTTTAAAGGCCTTTATTATTTATTTTTTTAGATCTAAAATTCTAAGATAAAGGCTACCAAGATGGTATAAAAGCAATGATTTGAAGATAATTACAATTAACGCAATCGTATTGATTTAAAGAGCTGCCGGCAAACAGCTCTCTTAGTCCTTGTTAAAATACATACTAATTCAAATTTACCAAAGAGACTATTAAAATTAATCTTCAGAATTGCCGTTCTTGTTTGTGTCGCAAATATTTATTTTAAAGGAGATGAAGCTGTTTTAGGCTGCATTACAACTTCGACTTTATCAGCGTTTGGTACTACTTCAGCTGCATATTTTTTAATGTCTTTTACCGAAATACTTTTGATCAATTTCTCGTATTCATTACTGCTTACGAATTTATCATTCGTTTTTAACTGATCAACAATTGTGCTCATCCAATACGAATTTGACTTAACATTCTCCTGATTGCTTTTTATCAAATTTTCTTTTATGTCTGATACATCTTTATCTGAAACATCATTTTTCACGATATTATCCAGCTCGTCATATACAATTTGAAGCAATTTGCTGTCTTTTTCAGGGTTACAGTCAAAACTTACGCGAAGTGAAAAAACAGGTGATGGATTTTTAGACAATGAACTCTGTGTTTGTACTCCATAACTTCCGCCTTCGTCTTCTCTAATTTTGTCTAAATAACGTTTGTCTAACAATTGAGAAAGCATATATGCCATAATTTGGTTTTTCTCTGAAAATGCTACATTTCTATTTTCAAGATGTACATAAATACTCGTTTTAGGAACGCTCATTTCTCTGATCAGTTTTTCTTTTGCAAATGCTTTTGAAATTCCAATTTTATGATCTACAAATTTCTCCTGAGTGTGATTTCCTGCTACATTTCCTAAATATTTATTGATCACTTCAAGATCTTTATCAGCAATATTTCCAACAAAAACAAAAGTAAAATCAGAAGCATTTGCAATACGCTCTCTGTAAATTTTTGAAGCTTCATCAAATTTTAGTTCGCCAAGATTTTCTTTGCTTAAAAGAAAAGTTCGTTTGCTATGGTTACTGTCTAATAAAGCAATAGTGTCACCAAATATCTTACTATTGTTTTCCGTTACATTTTCGAGTGCATTGTTATAGTAATCAATAATTCGTTTGTATGCTGTAGTTTCAAATCTTGGATTTTTAAAGTACAAATAAGTGAGTTCCAAAAGTGTTTCCAGATCTTTTTTAACGGCGCTTCCGCTGAAACCTTCGTAATGTTCACTAATAAAGGGACTTACTTTAACTGTTTTTCCTGAAAGCTGTTTTTGTAAATCGGTAACTTTAAAATCTGCTAATCCGGAGTTTTTGGCTAAAACAGTCGCAATCTGTGAAGATGCTAAATCTTTTTCAGGTAGTAGTGAAACCCCACCCGGACTGAAAGCAGAAAAGAGAATCTGATCCTGTGACAAAGTTGTTGGGTATATAATTACTTTGGCACCATTTTCTAAAACATATCCTTTTGCCTCTTTGATTCCTTTAATTTCAAATTTTTTCGAAATTGGCTTAACGGTCAGTTTGTCTGTTACCAAGTCTGTATTTGCAATTGTTTCCGTGTAAGGGGCTAACTTTTGCTCTTTTATTTTTTTAATTGCTGCGGTGTAATCTGTTTCTGCAGGATACGTAACATTATCTTTTTCTGGTCCGGAAACCGTTAAAACCTGATTATTTTCTGTAGGAAGCGCACGAAACACTTTATTGATTTCCTTCAGGTCAATTTTAGTCAAAGCTGCTTTTACAAATTCTGTTTCATCTTCTAAACTCATTACAGGCGAAGCTTCTAAAAAGTAATTCTGCAATTGCGAAGCCCAGTTTTCATTACTGATTTTATCTTTGTTTTTTAACTGATTTTCATAACCTGTACGCATATTTTCTTTCACCCGATCCAGTTCTTCTTTTGTAAAACCATTTTGAATAGCTCGCTCATATTCGGTGTACGCTTGTTGGAAAGCTTCTAACAATCTTCCGTTCTTAGGATTTACAGTTAAGGTAAAAAAAGAAGTTAAGCGTGTCAAACCAGAATAACTTAAACCTGCTCCCATCAAAGCCGTTTCATTATTTACAGTATAATCTCTAAAACGATTGTTCATCATTTGTAAAGCCAATTGTTCTGCAATATTGTTTTCAAATGTTGCAAGATCCTGAACTGCAGGCTTTTTCTTTTTAAAGTTTAATGCGATAGATGTTTTCTGCGCTTCTTTGTCTACAGCAAGTTTGTACAACAATTTATCATTGTCCGGAATAGTCTCATAAGTTCGCTCTGCAGCATTTGAAGGCATCGGAATTGAACCCATTATTTTCTTGACCTTCTCCTCGATTTTTGCAGGATCAATATCTCCCACAATAATTACAGCCTGATGATTTGGCAGATACCATTTTTTATAATAATCTCTTAATTGTTTGTATTTGAAATTTTCAATCAAATCCATATCGCCTAAAACGTCTCTTTTACCATATTTTGAGCCATTATAAATGAAAGGTTCCAGTTGCGATCCTATTCTTAAATCGGCATTTCGTCTCGTACGCCACTCTTCGTGAATTACACCTCTTTCGGCATCGATCTCGGCATCTTTTAAAGACAAAAACCCAGACCAATCGTGTAAAACATACAAACACGAATCTAGTAAAGCCGGATTTTTAACAGGTACATTGCTTAAATTATACACCGTTTCGTCATGTGCGGTATAAGCATTAATATCACGTCCAAAAGCAACACCATGTTTCGCCAGCATATTGATGATGCCTTTTCCTTTAAAATGCTCCGTTCCGTTAAAAGCCATATGTTCCAGAAAATGCGCTAATCCGTTTTGATTGTCATCTTCTAAAATGGCACCCACATTCTGAACAAAATAAAAGTCGGCTCTATCTTTTGGCCATTCATTATGCAGAATAAAATATTGCATTCCGTTGTTTAAAGTCCCATGTACTACATCTTTCCGTAGTGGAATTGTAGTTTTAAATTGCGCTGAAACCTGAGTTAAACCCAGTATTATAAAATGCGCCAGAAATAATTTTGCTTTCATTTTGCTTGATATTTTTGTTTGTTTTTTGATTGATTTATTCTTGAATTTTTCTTGAATTGTAATTTGAAAATGGTATAAGAAATTCCTTCTGTTAATTTGAAGGTCTCAAAAGAAACCTTCAAATAACAGTCTTTGGATTGTATAAATGTATCGGCTTATATTACATCCAGTCTGGTTTTGCTGTACCTTTTAGGTAATAATCAAAATACTGCTGCATTTTGTTGGTCCAGTCTTTTTTGTTTGCTGCATCATCTAAGGTGTGTCCTTCTTTTTTGTAGTTCACCAATAAGGCATTTTTCCCTAAACGGCGAAGTGCAAAAAATAAAGACTGACCTTCCTGATAAGGCACCGCGCGGTCATTATCATTATGAAAAATAAGTACAGGAGTTGTAATATTCTTAGCAGAAAATATTGGGGAATTTTTAATATAACCATCCAGATTATCGTATAAAGAACTTCCCATACGGTATTGATCTGCTTCGTATTTAAACATAGTCGAAATCCCGTTTGTTCGCATAACAGGATAATTGGCCGTAAAATTACTTACTCCGGAACCTACAATGGCACAGCTGAAAACATCTGATTTGGTCAATAAAAATGATGTTTCGTAACCTCCAAAACTATGTCCCTGGATACCAATTTTCCCTTTTTCGGTAATGCCTTCTGCAATTAAATATTCAACACCACTGATTACGTCATTGTAAACACTGTTTCCGGGATTTCCATATTCGTAATGTACATCTGGCTGGAAAATAATATAACCTTGACTTATTAAAGTTGGAATATTAATGTTTGATGTACTAATCTCAGGAGATTGATACGCATTAAAATCTTCCGTATGTTTTTCGTAAAAATGAACGATAACAGGATATTTCTTTTTGCTGTCGTAATTTTCCGGAAGGTAAAGATTCCCTTGATTTTCTTTTCCGTTGAAACTTTTCCAAGTCAGTACTTTTGAAGTTCCCCACGCATATTCTTTTTGCTGTGGATTGATATCGGTCATTTTTTGCTGAGATCCAAAACTGGAAGTTCCCCACCATAAATCTGGAAAAACAGTAAAACTTTCTTTTACAAAAAGTACGCTTGAATCATCACCGGAAACGGTTTCAATTTTTACATTATAATCCGGATTTGCAAATACCTTTGTTATAGAACTGTTATTGGTTAATTTATACACTCCTTTAGATTTATGTACGATATCAAAACCTACCAGAGTAATTGACTTTCTATTGTCTAAATCGCCAATAAAACCATTTTCGTTATAACGAAGTTCTATTTTGTTTTTTCTTCCGTAACCCTGCGTTATAGAATAAGCCTTTTTTTGATTGGTAAGATCAATCGCCCACAAATCAAACTGATCGTAAAGGACAACTGTATTTCCGTTGTTTAACCAGCCTGCGATACCAAATGCAGTATTACTGGATTTCATATCTACATTATCATCAGAAACAGGATAAGGAATTTGCGAACTGATGTTTTTAAACTGCTTAGAAGTGCTGTCAAAAACAGTCCAAACTTTTTGTTGTTCATCATAAAAAACAGCAAAATTTCCCTGCGGATTTAAAGATACACCGCCAAAAACTCCTGTAAGTACTTTTGTCGATTTTCCAGTCGAAGCATCAATCCAATAGATATCGTTACGTTCGTTAAAAGTCCAGTCTACTTCTATTACATACGGTTTTTTATCAATAGCAAAAACACCTTGATAATTCCCTGATTCAGGAATAATTACCGGATCAAATTCACCAATTGAAGCCACCTTAACGACTTTCTTGTTTTTGATATCGTAAAGAAATTTCGCTTCACTTGGAAGTGTTTTTGAGTTTCGCAGCATTTCTTGTCTGCGCTCCATGCTTCCTTGATTGGATCTCCAAATTTCAATATTTGATTTGGGAATCTGAGTGTTTTCCTGACGCTTATTAGAATTCACTAACAACGCAATAAAATTACTGTCTTCAGTTAATCCGTAAGCTGTTTTTGAAATTGAAAAGTCAGGATCGTTTAACACAACATCATCATAATTGAACAATGGCTTTGTTGCATTAGTAGCCAGATTAAAATAATATACCGTATTAAAATCGGTGCTGTTACTGCCTTTTAAAGTAAAAGTACCGCCGTCTTGTTTTTCATTTAATTGGAAATCACCAAAATCGGCGGCTTTTCCACTGTAAACAGTTTCTTGTTTCCCGCCTGGGATGCCATGTTTTAAATAAGCCTTGTCTTTTTCGATTTGCACATAAACTATAGAATTATTCTTTAAAAAGCGAGAAGATTTTATATTGTTTACAGCAATACTGTCGTTACTTTCTAAATTAAAACAAACCAGACGCTGTAGAAAAAAATCTCCTTTAACAGCTTCGGGACGTGAATAGTATAAAAAATCTGTTCCTTCAAGAGCGTTTGTGTAATGCTTGCTTTTCCAAAGTTTTTTTACACCTGTTTTTAGATTTTGCAAAAGCGTGCTGTCATTTTTGCTGTACTGAATCCAGTCTTTTTTCCCGATGAATTTTAAATCACTAATATCATTCAGTACCAAACGTTTTCCTTTTGGTGCTTCCTGAATAATAGTTTGCTTTTTATTTTCCTTTTCTTCATCCTGAAAAACCGTGTTGTAAGACATCCACTTTCCATTGTATGACAAAGATTTACCGCTAATTCTCTGCCAAGATTGATAAGCCGATTCGTCGACGGTTTTTTTCTGTGCTGATAAACTATGTACACTCAGTGCGAGTGTACATAGTAAAAGTATATTTTTCATATTTTTTTGATTTTCAAAAAGAAATTACTCTTTCTTTAAAGCATTAATCACTTCTGTAAGTTCATCAACTAGCTGACCCGGATTTCCTGAATATCCTTCAGAAGTAAAACGAATCTGTCCGTTTTTGATGACTACTTTTCTCGGAATCCCGCTTGATTTAAAGATAGCTGCGTATTTAGAAAACGATTCGTTATTCGTTCCGCCACCTTTTTTCATTAAATCAAAATAAGTATCCAGTTTTAATCCTTTTTCTTTTAAGTAAGCCAACGCTTCTTTTTTGTATCCTTCTTTGGTTTCCTGTGTACTGATAAAATAAACTTCAACTTGTTTGTCTTCTTTGAAATTGTTTACCAATTGCTGCATCGCTGGAAATGCTTTTTTACAAGGTCCGCACCAAGTCGCCCAAAAATCAATTACGATAATTTTTCCGCTGTCTAAAGCTAATTGTTTTGCTTTTCCGTCTGCTGACTGCACCTTAATTGCCGGAGCTGGAATAGGAGACATCAAAGCAATTTTTACGTCAGCTTTATTTTCTTTTTTCAGTTGCTCTAAATAAGCAGGGAAATCAGCTTCTTTTTTACCTTCTTTTAAATAAGCTTCTTTTAATTTAGCAGTCGACGCTTCTGATAAAGCATTCACTCTTGCTGCGTTTTTCAGAACTTCGATAGTGGTTTTGTTTAATGCTTCTAAGGCTTTTACATGAATGTCGTTTACGCTCGCTTTTTCATAACGCTTTGCAAATGGCAGTAATTCAAAAGTCTCTAAAACTTCTTTGTATTTTTTCAGCATGTCGTACATACGAATCTGAATCACTAATTGGTCGTTTAGTCTGTCCTTAGCATTTTCGTTTGCCTGATTTGGAGACCAGTAAATCCCCTGCATATACGACAAGTCGTTCACTTTTTGCTGCATCTGTCTGATCATTGGCACTGCCATTGTTTCTATAACCGCAGGATCTACAACCTTTAAATACAAAGCTTTAGAAATATTCTGGTGATACGCATCGTTTAGATTAGCAAAATTCATAGTTGGAATCAAAGCTAAAATACTATTGTAATCTTTGGTCTCAAAATAATAGCCAAATTGCGCTTTTAAGATATTATCATAAAAATATTTTTGAGAATCAGGCACATCAGTAGTGTATGGAAAATCAGCTAAAAATTGCGTTATCACTTTATTTTTTTCTGCAGCATCCGCAATTGGCATAATTTTTTGAAAGGCTTTGAATCTTTGAAAAGCACCTTTAGGAAATTGTTTTTGAATTACGGTTTCAAGAGAATCTGCCTTTGCCTGATCCTTTAGTTCAAATTTGTATAAATTGTAAACGTTTAGAAAAACTTCTTCCGGCTGTCCATTCATTTTCTTTGTAAAATCTCCTAAAAAACGATGTCCTAATTCATCAAATCGCTCCGGTTTCTGAGCCTTTAACACTTTAATATACGTATCAATAAATTTTGGAAAATTATTACCCTGATCTGCTACTTCCTTTTTTAACCAATATTCTGTGGCATCTCCGTCTATCGAAAAATCCTTAAAATAACCTCCAAACTGGCTATTGAAATCCTTATTTCTAAAAGTTGCCCAAGCTAAATCTGCTCCGGGCATTTTTACTTTAGGCTCTTTAAAAACTACTAAAAGATATCCTGTGTCTTGTCCTGTATCTGTAACAATTCCGTTATCTGTGTTTCCATAAAACTTAAAAGCCATGAATCCGCAGTTTTTTGGAACAGTATATTCAACATTCCAGACAGCACCGTTTTTCTTCATTTTAAGATCTTCGATCTTCCAGTTGTAATCATTAAAGACGTAAGCGTAACCATTGATTTCTTTAATATTTTCCAAAGGTCCGCCTTTTGCATCATAAGTCATATTGAGAGCCATTCCGGGAACCGGAACATCTACCATTCCTTTTAATCTGGATTTAACTTCCTGAGCAGAAATTTGTATGGTAAAGGCGCAGAACGCCAATACCAATAATTTGATATTTGTTATTTTTTTTAACATTGTAGTTTGTGTTTATTGCCCCAGTTCTGGGTTAAAATCAATATAATTTTGATGGATTGGGAATACATATCCAGCGCTGTTAGGCGTAAGCGTAAAGGTTTCGTTTTTGAAAACCCTTGTATATGTTTTTTGCAAAGTTGGATCTAAGTTTAAACGACGCTGATCAAACCAGCGAAATCCTCTACCAATGAATTCTTTTTGTCTTTCTGTCAAAACAAGATTTAAAGCTTCGGCATTTGTATTCGCACTTACCTGGTAAACAGAACCTGTTTTGTATCGTTTAGCTCTTAAAATATTTAAATAATCAACGGCTTTTTGCGGCTGCCCTAATCTGGCATAACATTCTGCTGCAGTTAAATACATTTCAGGAACAGAAACCCCAATGTTGATTCCGTTTGTATTACTATAAGTAGCAATTCCAAAAGCTCTTCCTGTATGTGATGGATTAAAAACATTACCAAGAATTGTATAATAATTGTAACGTAAATCATCACTACTGAAACTGTTTAATAAATCTTGTGCCAATGGAGCCCCATTATAACCATTTAGTAATGTTTTAGAAAAAATGATTTCAGGATTGCTAAGTAAAACAGGATAACTGTAAGCTGTAGCAAAAGTGTTTAAATCAATTAAATCTTTTTGCATGCTTAAGGCTTTTTCTGCATTATCCAAACTCAATTGATATTGGCCCATATACAAATAGGTTCTGGCTAAAATACCATAAACGGCTTTCTTTGAAGGAAGCACATTAAAATCCGGTGTATCCACAAGATCGTTTTCCAGGGCACTTTGCAAATCAGAAAGAATTTGTTTGTAAATCACATCAACAGAACTTCTTTCTAATGAAGAAAATAATTCTGGTGTAAGTAAAAGTGGTACCGATTTTTCAGCATTTGAGGTAGTTGGATCAAATTGCGGCCCATAAATATTTACCAGCTGTAAATAAGCAAAAGCTCTATGAACAAAGGCTTCAGCATAAATTTGTTTTTTCTCTGCTTCGGTTCCTTTTTCACTCTTCATTACACCTTTAATAATGGCATTGTTGTAATAAATGGTCTGATACAAATTAATCCAATCTGAGTCTCCCTGAGATTCATCAAAAATTTTGGATTTCCAGGTATAACTGTTTGCCCATATTGTTGATACACGCGCCTGAAAAGCTGTCGAAAATTCTACATCGGCACTTGAAAGGAGATACATTCCTCCGGAACCGCTGTATGTATTGTAAGCATTCGCCAATGCTCTGTAATCAGAGGTATATCTTAAAATTCTATTGTTCCCTACAGGTTCAACTTCAACATAATCTCTGCAGGAATTAAGCAGCAATAATGGCAGAATAATATATAGTGTGATTTTTAAAAATTTCATAATAAGTTCTTTTTTGATTAAAAGCTGCAATTAAATTGTAATGTATAAGTACGCTGTGGTGCAAGAGTATTGTAATTATTAGTAGAAAGATATTGCGGATCTATTCCTCTATCATTTCTTACCCATAATAACCCAAGATTTCTTGCTGCAAAATTGAAACTTAATGCTTTGAAAAAGGTTTTTTGTAACCATTCATTTGGTACTGTGTAACCTAATGAAATCTGCTGTAAACGAATATTATCGGCAGATAAAACGTTAATATCAGCATTCTGAAAACGATTTAAACTATTGTAGCTGATGTTTGCCAATCCCGGAACATTCGTAAAATCTTCGTCTCCAGGTTGTCTCCAACGATCTGCAATAATTTTATCTTTGGCTACAGCACCATATTGTGCACCGTTGTAAGTAGGATAATTTTGCATTTGCTGATCTCTGAATACAGCTCCCATAAAATAAGTAATCTGAACTCCTAAACTGAAATTTTTAAATGAGAAATCGTTCATAAATCCTCCAAAATAAGGAGCAACCGTAGTTCCCATATATTTTAAGTCGTCTTTACTTATGGTATTAATTCCTTTAGAAGAATCAATTATACTTCCATCTTTAGCATAAATTGTAGATTGCCCGTTTGCATCTAATCCTGCCCATCTGTACGCATACATATAACTTACGTTCATACCAACAAGTGGAGAGCTCCCAAAGAGCTGATTTGCACCTACGGCCTTAAATCTGGAATCAGTAACTTCATTATTTGTGTAAGCAATATTAAAAGTACTGTTCCACTTAAAATTTCCATTGAAAATTGTACCGCTTAATCCTAAGTCTACACCATTTCCATCAAGAGTTCCTGCATTGTATTTTAAAAATGCCCAGCCATAAGTTGGATTAAAAGGAAGACTAGTTATAATGTCGTCTGTTTTTTTATAGTAAACATCTACATTACCACGAAGTCTGTTATCGAAAAGCCCATAATCTAAGCCAACATTAAAAGTAGCAGTAGTTTCCCATTTGATAAAAGGGTTTTCCGGCAGTGATATCGTTGCAGTAGGCATTTGCGTGTAAAAATCGATACCTCCTAAACCAATAATAGCATTGTTACTTCCGTAACCTCCAGCCGGTGCACTTCCTGCCACACCATACGTTACGCGAGTAGATAAATTACTTAACCAGCTTACCTCTTTTAAGAAATTTTCTTTATTAATATCCCATCTTACTCCAACGGACCATAATGGCAGCGCTCTATTTTTTCTGGAAGCCCCAAGCAGGTTATAATCATCAAAACGAACACTTCCTGATAAATGATACCTGTTTTTGAAATCGTAAGAACCCAGTGCATAATAAGACAAATAGCGGTCTCTGTATTTACTGATACTATTATCAAAATTTCCGATGTAAGTTGTCCAGTCGTAAACTGTAGTATAATATTGAGTTGGATTTACAGAAACGTTTGAATTGGTATCAGTATCATAACCATATCTAGTTTGTGAACTGCCTTCTCTGCGTTCTTCTCTAACTTCGGCACCAGCCAAAAAATTTAAACTATTATTTTCGTCAAACGATTTGTTAATATTCATTTGAAAACGCATACTCTGTGATTCGTTTTTTTGATTTGTATCACTCAAATTCGCACCAACAGGAATTCCATGAACCAATTTACCGTTTGCAATAGAAGTTGCTTCGTTGATCATGTTTCTCACATAATAACTTTCTAATTCGTTAAGCGTTCTGGTTTTGCTAAAGATAGAAGTATACATTCCCGAAGCTTCAACGTTTAACCAAGGCGTTATTGTTGCTACTAATCTTGCATTTAATCTTAGATTTTCGCCAGTTGTTCTAACATTCGAATAGTCCAGCTGATCTATAAAATTATACGTCCATGGAAGATACCCCTTATTATCAAAATCGTGTATAACTTCTGGTCTGAATTTAATGTAATAATCAAGACTCTTTCCGTTTTCATCTGTAAGCATATCATACGGTCTTAATGCAGAAGTAGAAACATTTGAAAGTGCTTCGTTTGCCGTAACATTGGTTTGATATTTTGATGACAGATAATTAATTCCGGTTTCAAATCTTAAAAAGCTCTTTAATTTGAATGAATTGTTTAATGTTACATTCATCGATTTAGAGTTATTTGCCTTCATCGAAGCATCATCTGTGTTGTAGCCTAGCCCTAAGTAATAGGTACTTTTATCATTTCCTCCGGAAACAGAAAAATCATATTGTTTAGTAAGTGAATTTTGTAGCAGATATTTATTAATCTGACCTAAATTACCTTTTTGCGATAATGAATTCAGCATTTGGTCTCTTTCTGAAGCAGAAATTTGTCCTCTTTTTTCTTTGAACATAATTTCCTGAGCCGCACTAGGATTTGCCGCCTGCCAGTTCGATATATTGTCAACAACAAATCCGCCATTTACAAGATCTTTTTCATAATCTACGTATTGTGCCGTATTCATTACTCTTAATTTAGATAAATCTATTTTTTCTCCAAAAGTAGTTGCTGTGCTAAAACTAACAGTAGGTTCATCTGATTTCTTACCCTTTTTGGTAGTTACCACAATTACTCCGTTTGCTGCTCTTGAACCCCAGATAGAAGCTGCAGCTGCGTCTTTAAGAACCGTTATGGTCTCGATGTCATCAGGATTTAAGAAACTTAATATAGATGCTCCGGGAACTCCTCTTCTGCTAAAAGCAAAATCATCTACAGACTGTGGAAAACCATCAATAACAACAAGCGGTTTAGAGTTGCTGCTGTAGCTGGTTGTTCCCCGAACACTTATATTACCCGTTCTCGGATCAACCATAACTCCGGCAATTTTTCCTTCTAAGCGGGAATTGATATCTACTGTAGGAACTTTGGCAATTTCTTTTGCGCTCATCACTTCAATTGCTCCTGTTACTCTTTCTTTTGGAATATCTGTATATCCGTTGGTAGCCACAACTTCAACTCCCGTCAATTCCATTACATCTTGCGTTAAAACAACTTTTATGAATTTTTGGTTTTTTACGGCAACGATTTTTGATTCATAACCTAAGTAATCAAAACGAAGTGAGTCTGTTGCAGTTACACGCATTCTAAAATCTCCTTTTTCACGCGTTACATCCCAATTGGCTTTATTACTCACCAACAAAACGTTTACACCCACTAACAGATTTCCGTTTTTATCTGTAACAATACCGGTAATATCATATTGTTCCTGTGGGACTTTTTTAGCCTTTTTAATTACAATTTGCTTATCTATAATGGTATACGTTAACCCTGTATTAGACAAGGCTGTATTTAGAATTTGTTCAACAGTTGCGTACTCATTTAGATTTATTTTTTTTGTAGACGACATGAGATCATCATTATAAAAAAACACATAGTCACTCTTTTGCTGAATAGTACTAAAAAGCGTTTGCAGTGAAACACCCTGTACTTTTACAGAGATCTCATTTTGCGCTTTCGCAACATTAGCATAGATACTGGTTAATCCTAAATAGAGAACTAAAATGAATACTCTCATAAATAAAATAAAAGTAAGATTGATGATTTTTTTAGGCAATAGAAAGCCTATATCATGATTTTTATTCATAATTTTGTTTTAGTTATTTCAATAATTGCGTTCGCAATTAAAAATTTTACATAAGCCAAGAGATGTTCGAGCATCTTTTGGTTTTTTTTTGGTTAGTTTTTCCTAGTTTATTTTTGTCATGTTTATCTCCTCATAGGCAATCGATAATTTTTAGTTAATTATATTAGTTAATAGTAATTTTTCTGGTCGCTGCATCATAAACAAAGTCAAAACCAGTTGTTGCTTCAAGTGTTTTTACGACTTTATCTAAATCATCATTCAGAGTAAAAGCTCCGGAATACGTTTCGTTTTGGTTCGTTGTTTTATTCATAACAAAAGTGACATTATAATATCTCGTTAGCTTTTCTAAAACCAATGGTAATTTTTGTTTAGAAAATTCATAGTATCCCTTTCTCCAGGAGAATATTGTACTCACATCTTCTGTCGTAGTCTGTAAGGTCTGGCGTTTTTTGTCCAGAGCTGCAATCATTCCCGGCTTAAGATCTGTCTGAATTGTATCTCTGTCAAAAATGCCCTTTTTAGCATATGATATGCGTACTTTTCCGCGCAATAAAGCTGTAGAAACTTTGGCATCTCCGGCATAAGAACTCACGTTAAATAAAGTACCTAATACCCGAACACTATAATTATTAGCTGCTCTTACAAAAAAGGGTTTAGCAGCATTATGAGCCACATCAAAAATCCCTTCACCCTCAAGAAATACCTCTCTGTTTTTTGTATTAAAGGCTGTTGGATAAATTAATTTTGATCCTGAATTCAGCCAGACCAAAGTGCCATCGGCTAAACTAAGATGTGCTCTTTTTCCGTAAGGGACCAAAACCGTATTAAATTGTGGTTCGAGCGATCTTTTTTGAGCAAACTGCTTGTTGTCGACACTTATTTTGCTTCCGGAAGAATTATAGGCAATTGTACTGCTATCTGCAATACTAATAGTTTCTTGTCCTGCCAGTACTAGTCTAACTTTACCAGTTTTTTCTACGATGCTTGCGGCCGCATTTTCTTTTGCAAATTGCTCAATGGGGCTAATCGTTTTTTCCTCCTGTTTTAATACAACTGCAATTCCTAAACAAAGGCAGATTATGGCAGCAGCACTCCACGAAAGTGTACGAAGCCTTCTTTTTCTGGCGCGCTGTTTTTCGTAAGCAATACTATTTTCAATTCTAGCCTTTAAATCTGATTTGGCTTCTTTTGATAAAATTTTGAAATTTGGGTACAAAATATTTTCCTTTTTTAGATTCTCTATTTACAAGAGAAACAAAAAGCAAAAACATAGACAGAAAATTTAATCTTTTTTTAAAGTTTTATTAAAGTTTCTTTCGCAATTCTTTCAACGCCCTGTAAATTAAGGTCCTGCATGATTCCAGACTGATCTCTAAAATAGAAGAAATTTCTTCATAAGATTGATCTTCACTAAAACGAAGATGCAGTGCGTTACGTTGTTTTTGAGTGAGTGAATTTAGCGCTACAGCTAAATTTGCATGTTTTGTAAAAATGGTTTCATTGTTAATTAGTTCTTCTTCGGTAGAATCTGTTTTATAAATACTATCTGAAACAGCTTCAAGCCGAACTATTTTAGTCTGAGATTTTAATTTTTTAAAAATATTATTCTGAAGAGATCTGAATAAATACGATTTAATAATTACATTTTCTGAAAGAGTTTTTCGATATCGGTGCAGTTCTACAAATACATCGTGAATAGCATCCTGTACCAAAGCGTCATCATTTGTATACTGCATTCCGAAACTAAAAAGCAAATCTGCGTAGCTATCATATAATGTATGATAAGCTTGTGCCTCTCCTTTTTTAATTTGTTTCCACAGATTGATATCACTTTTTTTATTTTCCATTTTGAAAAAATAAAACCCTTTAAGATTTGTCTTTATGCAAAACTAAATAATTTCCATCTCTATTAATTTATTTTTAAAAATTATTTCAATCTTTAATAGAATTTAAACAATGATCAGAAAAAGCAACTTGTTTTAACATTTTTAACAATAATATCAAATTTTATTTTTAATTCGGTAAAATTTACAAGCAATCAATTTTAGAAAAATTTACAGTCAAAAACAAAACAGAAAATCTTCCTTGTTTTTGTAATAATTAACCCATCAAAAAAAAACGGGATTATTTTTTTTGATGGGTTAAATTATTTAAACGCTATTTATTATAAGCCACTACAATTAAAAAAAACATTCGGTTTCGGCATAAAGCAGTTAAATTGAATCCCGAATTTGTCAGGTAAATTCGTCTGTTTTTAAACCTTTACACCTCTTGCTAAAAATTATTTTTTATTAAAATCAACTATCTTTTTTATGCCATTAGTAAATTGAATTGTAACAGTGTCATTCGTTTGTTCAAGAATTTTTATAGGGTTTAGCTCCTTTTTCTCCCACTTCTCTCCTGACTTTTTCCACAACATCAAGGTAGCATAAATGCTAGATTTATTGTTTGGATTAAAATCATCCGCAACATCAATTACTTTACTTATTTGGCTTTCAGGATGTAAACCTTTCGCTGTTACGACTTCTGTTTTATCCCAGCCTAAAAGTGGAATCATAGCCAATTGGTATTTTCCGTTATCGATAATGGTTACGGTTTTGCCTTCTATTTTTTTTGTAGTTGTTGTAATTTCTTTTTCAAATTGTGGCAAGGCATAATGTCCTAATCGCATAGAAACGGCTTCAGAACTACTATTTTTATCTACTCTTAAAATACCGTTTGGCAGAGGAATATCAGCCAGATTCATTTGTATTTTGGCATTGGTTTCTAAAACAGCATCGCGATAATAAATACCATCTTCGAATTTTTTAAAAGTAAATAAACGCAGCGGCTCCCACTCTTGTTTTCCATTTTTAAAAACGTAATTCATCGCTACTTCGCCATTCGCACCGTCAGCCTGCCAGAGAAAAGCACTGTTATACGCTAACCTATTATAGTTTTCTGTTGATCGAAATCCCTGCCAGTCGTCTTTCTTTTTTTCGTGACACCAGGCTCTTATTTCTGAAGCACCAATAGCAGGATAATCTGTAATTAAAATCTTGGAGCCGTTTTGGAAATTATTGTAAACCTCCTCTTTTTTGAATTTGGTTTCCCAGTCTCCTTCGTTTTCTTTTGCGGTCCAGAACGGATTATCATCCGGCAATAAAAGTCCCATAAAGGCTTTTCCCATCCAATAGACACTTCCCCGGCAGCTATATACTTGCACTGCAGGTTCAAATGCTCCGTAAAAACCAAGAGTGGGTACATTATCTTTCATGAATTCCGGATGCTCCAGAAACTGTTTTAAAACCCCGGAAGAAATTCGTCGTAACCAGCCATTATTAACTGCAGCATCATTTTCAAGTCCCATAAAAGGAAAAGCTGCAATGGTTGCAATGCGATAACTAATACTGCGACCAAACATAATCATCTCACCATTACGGCTAAACATTAAAGGATAATTAGCGTTAAGATCTCTAAAATTGCTTTTAAACTTCGCGGCATATTCCGGATAATATTTGTTCCCAAAATATTCCGACCACAATGCTCCATACAACTGAAATCCCCACATACTATAATAATCGTATGCAGGATTGTCGTTGTACCAGCCGTCGCCACGATAATCGTTTAAACATTTTTGCAAATATTCTTCCAGCAATTTCTCGTTTACAGCGTAGCCTTGTTCTTTGAAAAAACTCAATACAAAAATGTTGAAAAACTTCCAGTTTGAAGATACCGTTGGGCCGTCACCATAACTGAGCATTGATTTTGCCAATGCGTCTTTTTGTTCCTGAGGCAATGGTTTCCAGAGAACTTCAGGATTGGTAAGCAATGACATGGCAATCGCTCCGTATTCGACCAAATTCTGGCTTGGCCCTCCGTTTTTGGCTCTTGGCGTAATATAAGAGGGACTTTTAGGATCGATTAATTTACTAAACTGATGTCTGTAATAATCGGCCACTTTGATATTATTGATGACTAAATTCGGATTTTCTTTCAGCAACGGAGAAGCAATAAATAACGTTCTGCTCAATCCTTCCAATTTTTCCGTTGGCACTCTGTTTTCGTCCTGAGGATAACTTTTTCCGGGTTGTTTCGGGAACTTCATTGGATCATCCAGATTATGAATGTAACTAAAAGCGCCTTCTAATAAATAGAGTCCGGCATCTTTCCAGTGTTGTTTTGTCATTCCGGTGTAAGGACTCAGCTTGTAATCCGGGTTAACAATTTTAAAAATGTTATTGGTGTTTTCTTTTTGCTGCGAAAATAAAGACACACTAAACATTGTGGCAAAAAACCAAACTTTTAAATGATTCATTTTTAAATTATTTTGTTATTCTTTGTATTGAACTTTATTTTTTCTTTATTGATTGTATTGTGATTACGGCTTTATTCAATCCCGAAGAAGTAACTTCAAGATTAATATCTCCGGATTCATTATTACTTTTAATAATTACCATAGCGCGTCCATGCCATGCTTTGCGTGTATTGCCAACATACAAATCACTATCTTTTAAACTGGCATTATCAACTCCTGCAATTGTTCCTGCACCGGTTACCTTGAATGTAAGTTCATTCCCGGCATTTGGATTTAAAAACCCATTTTCATCTGTAATTTCAACACTTACATATACTAAATCCTGACTATCAGCTGTAATTGTTTTGCGATCTGCCTCTAATTTAATCTTTGCTGGCTTACCAGCAGTTTTTAGCCTAACCTCTTGAACTTCCTTACCGTTTTCTAAACCAAAAGCTTTTAATTCACCACTTTCATACGGAATGACATACGTTGCTTTAAATTCCTGTAATTCAGTAGTTTCTTTCTCTCCCATGTTTTTACCATTGAGATACAATCGTACTTTTGGATATTTCGAATATACTTCTACTTCAATATTTTTTCCTTCATGACCTGGCCATGTCCAGCTTTCCCATGTTGGCCAAACTGCCCAGGAAGTAAGTTTAATTGGTCCACTTTCAGGATCTGGCTCGCGAACTGCCATGTATATTTTCTCATTGTCATTGTATAACATACTGCGATAATGAGAAATAGGTTTTCGCCATCCCATCAAATCTACATCGCCACAATAGGCACCATGCCATGGATACAAATTCGATTCCCAATGCTCGCCCAAAGGTTCACCGGGATATATGTAACGACCTATGCCTGATTCGCCTAGATAATCCATTGCTGTCCAGACAAAATCTCCCAAAATATAATTGTGTTTTTGAACTAAATTCCAATTAGCAAAAGCGTCTTTTGGATAGGATTCGGTTTGCAGGATAATACGCGAAGGCACCCTTTCATGATCTGATACTGCACGATGCAGCTGATAATTATAACCTGCCACATCATGAGCTGCCATCAAAGGATCAAAAATTTCCCAACTCTGATCCCAAGTGGTCATTGCTGATGTTACAGGACGTGTAGCATCTATACTGCGAACAGCATTTGCCAGCATTTTTGCTGTTTCAACCGCTTCAGGTTTTGATCGTTCAATAATTTCATTACCAATACTCCACATAATTATAGACGGATGGTTGCGATCTCTTAATACCATAGATTCTACATCATGTTTCCACCATTTATCAAAAATACTGGCATAGTCGTAAGTATTTTTTTTCTCTCTCCATCCATCAAAAGCTTCATCTATAACCAGCATACCCAATCGGTCACAAGCATCCAGAAAAGCTTCAGAAGGAGGATTATGTGACGTTCGCAGCGCATTAAATCCTGCCGCTTTGAGCAATTCTACTTTTCTCTCTTCTGCACGATCATAAGCGGCAGCTCCCAAAGCACCGTTGTCATGATGTACACAACCACCATTTAAAATTATTTTTTTACCATTTAATAAAAAACCGTTTTCGGCACTAAAATCAATTGTTCTAATTCCAAAATCAGTTGTTTTTATTGCAATAGACTTTCCTTCTTTCTTTATAATTGATTTGGCCTGATATAAATTGGGCTGTTCAACAGACCATAATTTAGGATTTTTGACATTTAGAATCTGGATTATTTCTTTTTCTTCATTAGGCTGAAGCGTTATTTTACTTGCCAAATTTCCGATTTCTTTTCCTTTTGCATCTGCAATGACTGTTTCAAACAAAATACTTTGTGTACTTGCACTTTCATTCTTTACAATAGTTTTTGCCTGAACTTTAGCCATATTGTTTTTTACTTCTAAAGTAGTAAGGGCAACGCCCCAATTTTTAACATGAACAGGATTTTTTATCAGTAGCCATACATTGCGATATATTCCGGAGCCGCTATACCATCTACAATTTTTGTGTTGAGAATTATCTACTTTAACTGCTATTGTATTTTTTTGTCCAAATTTTAAATAAGGTGTAAGATCATATTCAAAAGAAGTATAACCGTAAGGCTGAATACCTATCGATTTTTCATTGATAAATACCTCAGCATTCATGTAAACACCTTCAAAATAAATAGAAATTTTCTCCCCTTTCCATTCAAAGGGAACAGAAAATGTTTTTCGATACCAGCCAATTCCCATTGGATAAAAACCACCATCACCACCACTTACATTAGTTTTTTCTGATTTTCTTTCGATACTCCAATCGTGTGGTAAATTCAATTTTCTCCAACTATTATCATCAAAATCTATTAAACTATTATTTGGAGAGTCTCCTAAAGAAAACTTCCAGTCAACATTGAAGCGTTGTTTCTGTTTGATATTTTTATGCTGAGCTATGCTATTTGAAAGACAGCCTAGTAACAATAAATTAATAAATAGTAAAGTTTTTCTAAAATGTTTTATCCCGGTCATTAGTATCGAACTGTTTTTAGTTAATTATAAATCATTCACACCTATTTATTTTTTTCTAATTGAATAGAAATAAAAAATAAGTGTAAAAATAACAATTATAATGTAAAATTATTACTATAAATATTGCTAAGTTGCTCTGATGATGTCTTAAGGCAAATAAGGTTTTACTACCACTAATTTATCTCCCGATAAATCAACCTCAAATAATTTTGGAATTCTGACTGTTTTATCCCCCGCTTTTCTATGGCTATGAACCGACATTAGCCATTTGCCTTCAAAGGTTTTAAACAACATACCATGACCAAAATTTGGTGGTGTAATGGGATCTTTTTCCTGAATCCACGGACCATCTAAAGTACCGCTTTCAGAATAGGCTACTCCCTGGGTATAAACGTCATAAATCCAGCTGGTCCAAATCATTCCTAAACGTCCGGAGCCTGTGTTAAACAAATAAGGTCCATCGGTAACTTTATTTGGTTTGTCATTATTGTTGGCATCTTTTTCTCTGCTCCAGGGAGAATCGCTTGCTTTA
>Ga0247812_10000513_pt1 | contig 24512 bp, 24 predicted proteins | sample UWRJL149409B1_FD_178011 | JGI IMG/M metagenome (GOLD analysis project Ga0247812, IMG submission 178011) | Plant litter microbial communities from Arlington Agricultural Research Station in Wisconsin, United States - UWRJ-L149-409B-1 | ecosystem: Environmental > Terrestrial > Plant litter >...
TGGTTATCTACAATGTTTACAGTTGTTCTGTAAAAAACAATATAGTCGCAATCTGTTTCTTGAATAATTCTAGAAGTATAATCAATTTTACTAGGACCAAAACATGATTCAAGAAGTTCATGCAAGGCTAAATAATTTTGATTTTCATAGATAGGGTTTCTTTTGTATTTTAATTTATTTTCTGTTCCATCATTTTCTTTAATTCTTCGAATATAAGTAAAGCCTTTGCTTTTTATTTCTGGAAATATTGAATTATTTGAAATCAGAGCATATTTATCAGCATATTGATTGTTGTCTAGTGTTTTAATACATGATTCAAAATACTCATCTGTTAGTATCTGTTTCAAGAATGAATTACATTGTTCTTTAAAAGTTAATTTTGACACGTCAGACCGTTTTTGTATTCATTTCAATTGAAACTGTTGCTTTCTCAATCAAATCATTCAATTTTTTGTTAGCATATTCTTGTGCATCTTTTGAACGAATAAAGGCAATTTCATTTCCTAAAGGGTAATAGCTACCATTAAACATTTCGAGAATAACGTTCCGAATATAGTAATTATTTCTTACTATATTGTCTATTTCCTCAATTTCTATAGAAACAGATATTTTTTCTATTTCAGGATTCCCTCTGATTTGAGAAGTTGTTATTTCATTTCTAACAACAATACAATTTTTAACTTTGAAATAGTCATTTGTGATATTTTGATTTACGACATAGATTTTTTCTTCTAATTTTGGATAGTTTTCCAAAATAGAATATTGTTTATATAAAAGTTTTAATACTGGTTTCTTGCCAGTCGAAAGAAGCTTCCTTGCATCTTCAACAACTTTCAAATATTCATCAATTTCTTGTTGTCGTTCTTTTTTAAGCCACCCTTGCTTATACAAGAAGTAAAGAACTTCACCTTTAATTGTTTTTGATGATTTATTGTATCTTCCAATTGCATTTTTACAATGTTCTTTCAATATTTCATCATGAAGAGCAATAGCTTCTTCTAAAGTGTTTGTGTATCTTTCAAAATTAGATGGCGGCTTACCAAGGCATTGGGAAATTCCAATGTTATGAAAGTCTTCTTCATGTTTACCAATTTCAACAAGATAATATGATCCAAAACGTTGAATAGCTTCTTCTGCACTTATGATTATTTCTTTTTGTTTATCGCTCATTTTCAGACCTATAATTAAATTATGCCATGAATCAGTATTTCTTGATTATAGCAGGTATACTCTATTATATCAAGAAATAAGTGATTTAAGTAAATAATCGATTAACGGAGCCTGAGAATGTCAATCCCTGAATATTTTAATAGCTTTTTACCATCATACAACCACACATTTTTAATATAATCCATATTGCAATACTCATTTTCGTTATGAAATTCAATATCTGAACAATGATAAAATTCTACGAATGCATTAGATGTATTTATTATTTTGCTCAAAACAAATTTTTCATCAATGTCGGAACCTCCACAAAAATTTATATTGAAAAGACCTCGTTCTACACGAAGCATTTCGTTTCCATTTGGTTTCTGACATTCTTCAAGTACTTGGTTAAATTGACTATGCGATATCATAGAATATTTTCTTGAAAAAATTAAGCCATTTAATTTAAACTCATTGTATGTTTCACACGGTTCATTTTTCATAATGAAGCATTTTTTATTAATCAAATTCAATTCTTGATTAGCAAGAACAGCAAATAATAAGCCATCATATTCAATGTTTGAAAAATATGTTTCAAACAAATTAATGACTGCACTTGCATCGTAATCGGAAATTCCAGAATTCTTCAAATCTTTTATTAAAAACTTTTTATTATTAATATTGTGATTAGGAAATTGAAAAACAAAATATTCATCGCCATCCACTGTCATATTCAATGAAACAGTATTTTTTTGATATGGGTCATAACCATCTGTAATGTAGCATTTTTTGATAGTGCTATTTTTATCATTTATTACGATTTTTAAATCATTGATGAATGCTTGCACGATACTTATCGAAGGTTGATTAATAGTTTGAAGATATTCATGATAATTAGAAAATCCTAATGTTTTGGCAAGAATTTCTTGCGATTCATTAAGTGATGGGACGCGATTATGCTCTTCCAAAAATTGTGAAAGAGTTTTTTGTTGGCGTTTTGCGTATTTTTTAAAGTTTTCGGGTGTTATTGTTATCGACATGTTTAGCCTCTAAATTAAGTTGATAATTCGACAAATAGAAGTCAACTTATTTAAAGGTTAAGTAAGTTGGATTTGAAATTTAAGCAGTGAGCTAATGTTGATACTGGTTGGTTACGCCGTCTAAGTCTATTTGGCATGCAGTCAACTCTGCATGCTTAAATAATACTTCATATAGAAATCGTTGTCAAATTATTTTAATATGTGTTTAGTCTTATGACCATGTTTATAATTTAAAAGGCTATAAAAATTATACCAGAACAAAGATGATTCCTTTTCAGAAGTGTAAAAATTAAAAAGTTTGCACTGAGTAATGTGGGACATTAATTCAGCATCTTGATCTGAATAAGCAGAGTGTTTCATTCTTTCAGGTATCGGTCTATTTGAGTATTTATTAAAGAACATGTCAAACTCATTAAATATATTGTAGAAAGAAAAAGAGAAATTACCAGCACCTTCCTTTTTTTCGAAATAACATGATTCTATTTTGCTACCCTCAAATTGCAACAAATAATTTAAACACTCATAAAAAGCAGTATACACTTTATTATAAGTATGCCCTTGGTCATTTTCTATATCAGATATGGTCGATATGATTTTATCTCTGGCTTCTTCAAAAGTTAACTTTTTTTCACTTTCTGTGCCATTTTTAATTTCAATTGTTTTTAAAAGAGTATTAAAATTATTACTCCCTAATGTTTTCGCAAGCAATTCTTGTGATTCGGATAAAGAGAGTTCAAGCCCTTTTTCTTTTGCATTCTTTTGAAGTCTTTTTGAAAATTTTTTAATATTATCTACGGTTATTTCTATATTTGACATAATTGTTCTCTTTTAAATTAGTTAAGGTTTATAATTTGACAAATAGAAGCCAACTTATTTAAAAGATGAATAAATTAAGTTGATAGTATGATTTAAAATTGATATTTGGTGTAAATTTCGCCGTCTAAGTCTATTTGGCTCGCCTTCAACTAGGCGATACAAATAGTTTAGAAATTTTGATGAAATTGTCAAGACGGATTTTTAAAATAAATATTTTAATATCCTGAAATAATCACAAAGAAAAATGGAGAAATAATTAATCCTGTTGCAAAAAGTGTGAATATATATGCAATTAGCTTTAAAATATTATTTTTGGATAGCATTATAGAGCAAACAACATATGTAGCAGCAAAAAAAGAAATGCCAGTAAGAAAAGCAAAGAATAAGCAAATTTTCAAAGAAAAAATATGTGTACCTTGATCAAGAAATATAATTAAAAACAATATTAAAATTAATAGTATGTTACACCAATTAGGAATGACCTTATTTTTAAAATTGTGATAAATAAATATTAATGAAAAAGAGAAAAATAATAATACAAGATGTATGAAAGTAGACACAGCATTAAAGCCATGTAGAAGGCCATCGATTACGTTTACAGGAATATTGCCATCAATAACGGCAAAACAATTGGTTGTTATAAAAAGTAGGCAAATTAGTAAGATTCTAGACATGTTTTTTATTTGGTTTTAATGCATTGTATGGCGTTTTTTAATGATTGGCAATATTGAATGCGAGATTGGTTGCATTGAAATAAAAAAATTGACAATTAATTATGAGCGTAATATAATTAGAAAATATTAATTAAAATAAATTATTAAGAGGTTTCAAAATGGGTTCATTATATGTAGGCGTTTACTATGGTTACAATTTTATAGGAGAAGATGAACAAATAGATTTTGTTCCCTATGAAGATAATATGTATGATGCAGAAGAAAAAGCAAAAATATGTGTAGACCAAAATGGGAACTTAAAATTCATGAAACGTGTACTTGATGATAGTATATGTCTTTTCGGTTATAGTACATTTGATATAGGTGAACAACTAAATATATCAGATAGCGAAATCGATAGTATTAATAAAGATTTCGAAAAAATGTTGATCGATGAAGACACACCTGAATTAATGAAGGAAAGAGATAATTGGGAACTTGCAGGCATCGTTTTTAACGTTACAACATAATTAAAATCAATATTAAAGAGGATTAAAAATGAGTTGCCTTTATATTTCCACATGTTATGGCTACACATTTAAAGGTTCTGAAAAATCAGAATTTAAAAAATGGCGTAATGAAGAAGGAAAAGAAATAATTAAGGAATACCGTTCGAACAAATATTCTCTAGAAGAAAAAACGAAAATATGCATAGATGACGAAGGTTATACAACATTTGTAAAAAGACTTGATAATGAAATTCTATGTGTCTATGAAGGTTGCATGTTTCCAGTAGGAGATCAATTTAAAGTAAGTGATGCTAGTTTTGTGGAAGTAGAAAAAGATTTTGAACAAATGCTTAAAGATCCTTATACACCAGAAGTTTTTAGGAATAGGGATAATTGGGAATTCGTAGGAACTATGTTTAATGTTACAAGTTAATTTTTAATAAAGGATAATTTTATGAGCGGATTTCGTGTTAAAATTGCATATGGTTATTGTTTTATTGGTAGGAAAACGGAAGGGTTTCAAAAATGGCGTTCAAGTCCTAACTATAAAAAAGACATAGAGCAATACAAATTTAATAAATATGATTTAATTAAACCTTATATTTGTATTGACGATGAAATGCAAATCAGATTTTTAAAAGATTCCGATATTGTCTTAGAACTCTATAGTGCCATGATTCCTATGGATAAGCCTCTTACTGTATCCGATAAGCTTAAAGAAGAGGTCCGTACTGCTTTCAATGAAATGATTAATAATCCCGAAATACATGATGTGTTTAGAGATATCAATAATTGGGAATTATCAGAATTAATTTTTAACGTATCACAATAAAGTATAATAAAATGCAAAAAGACAACAATGGTGATTATCCTCACCATCCTGAAAAGTGTGAGAATAGTTTGTATCATATTATCTATCCTAGAGGCGATAAATCGCAATTAAAAATTGTTGAGATTTTAGCTGCTTTGGATTATGAGTTGAATGAATATAGTCTTGCGTCAAGGAAAAGTTTTGATAATTACTATGAAGCTGTTGATTACGCAAAAGACCTTGCAAAAGAGAATGGATTGACGTTTGTTAGTGATGATAGACAAGATTACTTAGATTGAACATTACAATTGATGAAGTGAAAACTCAATTTTATTCATGAATTTAAGAAAATAAAAAGCCTGCTTATGCAGGCTTCTGTATTTTTTTTGTTAATATAAGACTTCTTCTTTTATATCTTTTTCTACTAGAGTGCTATTACATAATAAAAAATAACGCAGGACGCTAATGTTTTCTTTATCAGTAAAAAGCTGCTCTCTTAATTCTACAATACAAATTTCAGATATTTCTGAATTTTTTATATTTGAATATGACATCAATTTTTCCTTAGCTTTCTCTAATGTATAATAAGTGTAAGAACGTGGAAAAAAAGCTATTTTTTCCTTAGCTTTCTCTAATGTTGGATAAGTATGAGAACGTGACAGAGAATTAATTTTTTTAGCCAAAGAATATCCTTCTACTTTCTGTTCATTGCTTTGAAAACTTGCTAACTTGCTATTTGGAATTAGATAATAAGATGTTTCGTAATAATTGTCATCTATTTTTATTGTGTTGTCTCTATTTAAACAAATAAGTTTAGCACCTTGCAAACCATTTTTAAATACCTTTTTTCTCAGAAAAGGAGTTACTTTTGTGATGAAGTCTTTTTCTTTTGTTAGAAATTTATTTATATGTGGCTCTACTTCATCCTTAAATAATTGATCATCTAGATTATCAAAAATAGACTTTCTTTCAATATTTTCTAGATATACTTTATCGTTTTCATCAACAAGCGTATTGCTGAAATAAAAACTAATATTGTTGCGAGTGTTTTTCTTTCCTTGAAAATTTAGCATCATAGCGTTATTTCCTCGCGAAAATAAACATTTGTCAACAACAGTTGCTTCTTTAGGGAAAGAAGACATTAATCCATTCACAAAATCATCAGCCCATGCTGTTAAATAAAATGTTTCATAGTTCTTGTATCCAAGAATACCTGCAAAAGTATCGTCTACCTTAGAACTTTCTAAATCGACATTTAATCGGCAAGATAATGATTTGAAATTTTCGTTTGATATAGAAAATTCTTTTTTTGAAATACTTTGTTTGAAGTTGAAAAGATTTTTGAAACCAAATGTTTTGGCAAGTTCTTCTTGCGCAGAGACAACAGATAGTTCAGGTTTCAATTTTTTAAGGTTTTTTGCAAAACGTTTGAAGTTTGTATCAGTTACAATTAATCCAGTCATGATTATGTTCTCAAAATAATAGTTTATTTCGACAAATAGGAGGCGAGTTATTTTAAGAAACAACGAGTTTAAAATAAATCTGTTTAAAACACTGATTATCGATACGATTTTGCCAACAAAGCCTATTTAGCGAGTCTTCAGTAAGACTCGTTAAATGATAGCAGAATTTATTTTTCTGTCAAGCTTTTTATTGTTTTCTCTATGAGAGAATAACCAGTTATAGAAAATTCTTTCTTAAACTCAAAGTATTTTTCACATAATACATCTGTTTTCTCGTGAAAGCCATTGTAAAATAAAGGATGAAAAACCTCGACAATATAAACAGATTTCACCTTGAATTTATTCATTGAAAAAGGAGCCTTATCTTTGGCTTCTTCTAATGTGTTAAAAATGAAGTCTTCATTATAAGCTGAGAAACCATTAATGCTTGTATAATTTTTATTTAATGTTTTCGAATTGATAATGTATTTTTCAAAAATGTTAGATGGTATAATGTGAAACCTCTTTTTATATAAATATTCATTGATTTGATATTCATATCCACAAGGTTCTTTTACTACGGTTTTAATTCGTGCTTCATGATTAAAGTGTATCAGTTTAGCACTAAATTTACCTTCTACATTATCACTGTTGATTAAAAGTTTTTTCTTCAATATATCTTTTACTTTATATATAAAATTTTGGTCATGGCAAAAGAGCGAAAAATTATCCTCAATAGCTTTTTTAGAGAAAGAATCCAAATCTTTACGATTAATTACTTGGTCAATTGTTATATTTATTTTTTCTGGACTCATATTAATAAGTATACTAGTATTTATTGTCTTGTTATGACTAGGTAAATATCTTGCTACGAATATAAGATCTTTATTAGTTATTCCGAAAAAACATTTATCAAGATTTTCAACTTTTTTGAAGCTTTCAGATAACGAAGATATGAAAGAATCTGTCCATAAATGTAAACTGAAAATTTCATAATCTACATACCCGAGTATAAAAGCAAAACTATCCTTTATTTTTGAACTTTCAATGTTTAATTTTAAACGGGATGAGAAATAATCAAAATTATCATTATTTATATAAAAAGGTCTATTTTCTATTTCTTTTTTTGCTTGAAATAAATTTTTAAAACCAAAGATATTGGAAAGTTCTTCTTGTGCTTGAGAAAGAGTTATTTCAGGTTTGATTTTGTTAAGATTTTTAGAAAACTTTTTAAAGTTTTCATTAGTTAATAAGATACCAGTCATTTGTGATTCCTCAAAATAGTTTATTTTTTTGACAAATAGGAGGCAATTTATTTTAAGAAAAATGAATTGTTTTAAATTTTTTTTTGTAAAGACTGATATCAATAAGATTTCGCCAACGAGCCTATTTAGCATGCACTCAGAAATGCATTTATAATGGTAAGCTGTTTTACATGATAAGTCAAGAACTTATTTTTTTAAAATAGCGATTGACATAAAGATAAACTTACGGTATGGTTTGAATATACAGGAGCAAAATAAAATGCAATCCCTAAAAAAATCAATGAACATTATTATAATCTACATGTTGCCTACGAGCTGACAGGATAGATTATTGTTACTCAAAAGGCACTCGGTCAACCAAGTGCCTTTTTTTTATGCCCAAAATTTAATACTTAGGAGAAACAAAATGAAATACACATTAAACATGACAAAAGTAAGCTTTGATTTAGCCGAAAAGCACCTCGAAAAAACGAAATATTTAGAAAAATGGAATGGCAATCAATTGCAAGATTTCTTTCGTTTGCAAAGTAGTAAGCCAAGATTCTTGTTACACGATGGTCCTCCCTATGCAAATGGAGATCTCCATCTTGGCCATTTTACCAATAAAGTGTTGAAAGATACATTATTGAAATTTAAAAGGCTTAATGGCTATTATGCCCCGTTACATAACGGTTCTGATTGTCATGGTCTGCCAGTTGAACTAGCTGTTGAAAAACTTAAAACAACAGATAAAAAAGACAAAGAAAGCTTTGTAAAAGCATGCTATCAATATTCCTCTGAACAAGTTGTAAATCAATTGAATCAACTTAGAGGTTTTGGCGTTTTTGCCGATTTTTCAAAATCATACAAAACAACGGATTTTGAAAGAGAAGCTGGAGAAATGAAAGCAGTATTGTCATTATTGGAAAAAGGCTATTTATATCAGAAATTCCGTCCAGTATACTGGTGCAAAGATTGTCAATCATCATTGGCTGAGGCTGAATTGGAATATGCCACAAAACTATCAGATAGCCTTACAGTTGAATTCAAATTAAACAAAGATACTTACTTTCTTGTATGGACTACAACCCCTTATACATTACCAGCAAACCAAGCTGTTGCTTATAATAGTCGTTTTGATTACGCAAAATATTATAATACTGAAAATAACAAATATTATGTTCATCTTAAGCTTCAAGATCTTCCATTAAATTGGAAATTTGTTGAGGACTTTAGTTTTGACGAAGTTAAACTTGAAAGCCCTTATCGTAAAAAACTTGTGAATCTTTATCATGCAGACTTTGTAGAGCAGTCAGGTACAGGATTTGTGCATGTTGCTCCATCTTTTGGTTTGGATGACTTCTATCTTGGCGAAACTCATCAATTAGAAACTAAAAGCTATGTTAACGATTATGGAAAGTATGAAACTGATGAATTTCCAGAATTACAAGGTATGACTCTTAAAGACGCCTCTAAATTTGTTGTGAATAAGTTGCAAGAAGATGGCTTAGTATTTGAGCATAAGTTTTTTGAACATGAATATCCGCATTGTTGGAGACATAAAGCACCTTTATTTTCTAAAACCTCAAAAGAATGGTTTATGGATTTATCAGATGTTAAAAACCAAGCAATGCAAGCTACCGAAGATGTTAAATTCTATCCAGATAATGGAAAGAACAGACTTAAATTAATGCTCGATGGTAGAACAAGCTGGTGCGTTTCTAGAAATAGAGTTTGGGGCGTGCCATTGCCTTATAATAATAGTGAAGAATCAACTTCTACATATAAAGAATGGATGGAAAAAGTAAAAGATAAAGGGCTATCTGAGTTGTATACTAATCCTGATTTTAAAGCTCAGACACTTGACGTTTGGTTTGATAGTGGAATGACTCATACAACGGTTGTTAATGAGCAGTTCAGAACAACCCAAGCAGATTTATACCTTGAAGGAACTGATCAGCACAGAGGATGGTTTCAATCCTCATTGCTAACATCGATGGCATTAAATAAATCAGCACCTTATAAAGAAGTTTTTACACATGGTTTCGTTGTTGATGATAAAGGAAGAAAGTTTTCTAAATCATTAGGAAATTATGTAGCAATGGAAGATTTATTAAAAGAATATAGTCCTGATGTATTACGTGTTTGGGCATTAAGTCAAGACTATCATAAAGAGTTAACATATTCTAAAGAAACGATGATGACCTCATTAGAACGTTATAAGAAATTTAGAAACACATTTAGGTTTATGTTGCAGAATCTTGATGGATTCAAACCTAGTGAAATGAAAATGGAACAAATGGATTTATTAGATAAATTCGTATTGTTTAAAACGAATGAACTTAAAGATAATGTTTTGTTATTAGCTGATAAATACAGATTTAATGAAGCATTAAGTCAGTTGCATAGTTTTTGTGATTTACTAAGCGTTGTTTATCTTGATTCGCAAAAAGATAGATTGTATTGCTATGCAAAAAACGATGATAGAAGAGTTCTAACACAAAATGTACTTCATTATGTTCAACACACGTTAATGATGCTGCTTGCACCTTATTTACCGTATAGCATGGAAGAATATTATAATAAGTCTCATTTGTATAACATGGAAAGCGTATTGATGAGTGAATTCTTACCTGTTGTAGAAGTAAATGTAAATGCGGAAAGATTTAATCAACTATTAGAGTTCAAATTAACATGTAATAAAATGTTTGAAGAACAGAGAAGTCAAAAGTTATTGTCTAAAAATAATGAAAGAGATCTCTATTGCGATATGGATTTAACTGAAGACGAAAATAAAGCCTTGTCTCTAATGTTAGGTGTCTATGTGTTTAAAGGGAATGTTTTAGAACTAAGGCATCACAATTTAAATAAGTGTGATAGATGCTGGAATTACTTTGACTTTGTTTATACAAATGGATTATGTAAAAATTGTGATTCTGTTGAAAATGTTTGAAAATAAAAAGCCACCTCGAAAGGTGGCTTTTGTTATTACGCTTTGTTTGGATCATCAAGGTTGGTATGGTAATCAGTAATCTCACCCATATCAATTGCTTTCAAAGACCACAAAGGTAGTTTGTGTTGACGATAATGTCTAACATAATCAATCGTCTTACCTCTTGCTCGTTGAACAACAAACCCTTGCAATGGATTACCTTGAAGTTTAGCAAACATTTCTTTGAAAGGAAGGTGACGATGTTCAGACACCAACTTATCAACATCAGATTGCATTTTTTCAATTTCACCAGTAACAGAGTCATTGATTTCAATAACACGGCTCATATCAGCAGTCGGACGGTTAGTACGCAAGAATGCAATAAAGTCATCGATTGCTTCATCCAATACCAATTCAGCAATATCACGTTCACGAACAAAAGTTACGGCATGATGAAGGTTCACATACCATTTGCTTTTGATTTTAACCATGTTGCCATCTTTGAACTGGATAACATAACCTTCCATTTCGTTTGCAGAATCCAAAGTTTCGATAGCTTTTTGAATGCTGAAATCTTCGCCAAACCAAATCGGCAAGTTAAGCACAACACCAAATTGAGCAGTCAATTCTTTCATTTCATCAACAGTCAAATAACGACCAGAAACCATTTCACGAATTTGAAGAACGGTCAAAGCTTCTACTTTGTAATCCAAAACGATACGATGAGTTGGAGAAGTGTATTCAAAAGTAGGAGTAAGACCTTTTTCAAAACATGCCAATGCAAAATCATAGTAGTTCTGATGTTCAGAAATATAGTTCAATGCCATCACAGCAACAGGAGAGGTGAAAGACTTTTTGCTTTTAGTGAAAAGCTCGCCGTTCAAGAAACCAGTGTTGATCATGGAACCATCCATTTTATCGTAAACAGCATGAACCTGAGTCCAGTCAATGTTCTCGATTTTGGATTCTTCACGTTCGTTTACGTTGAAGAACTTATGCATGGAGCGAACGATAATGTTCCCTTTATTATCAAAAGTAATACCACGGCATTCTTTTTCCAAAGAAGTAGCAAAAGACATGGAGTTGGAAATTTGATAGCAAAGTACAGTAGAACCGTTTTTTGCACTCAATACGCCAATATACTCCATCCCTTGAATATGAGGAAGGATATCTTGAAGTGTTTCGATTTTAGGAAAAATGTTCATTTGTTCTATTACTCTTGATTTGTATGGGATGATTATATCAAAGCATAACTATTTTGGCAAGCTAAAGTTTTACTTTCAAAAGACAGGTGCAAATGATAATATTTTATGATATTTAAAAGGTTTTTAATGATGAGCAAGAAAATTAAAATTATGCCTACTGGTTTTTATTATACTTTCGAGTACAAAGAAAATAAAACTCGAACACCTCTCTATTTAATTAATGAATATAAAATTAAGAGGAAATGGAGTAATGTATTAAACTACGTTAAAGAAAAAGCAGATGAATATCTTAAAGATTATTTATTGGACTTGTGTAAAAAATACAATTATAAAAATCCAAAATTAATATTAGTTATGACTTTTACTTTAAATGGTAATAATTTAGAAAAATTATTAATAAAAGTGATGACAGAAAAAACTAAAAATATGCCTAATGGTTATTTTTGTGGCAATAATCGATTTCTAGAAATAATATTGAATCATAACAATTATGATTTAAAAGTTTTAGATAAGAATTTATTAATAGATGATGTTTTTAAGAATTTTATGAAAAAAGATATATCTATTAAAATTTTAATGGAGACTATACATAGAGGTAAAAAGTATCACAATTTTCTTATTAATGTAATGCTTAAACATCGTTTTCTGTTTGAAAAAATGCGTGATGCAAAATATAACAATAAACTAGTTAATTGTTGTAATAATCAAATTCAAGAGCATTATGTAATTTTCAAAAAAGTGCTTTTTAGACTTGTCTCAAACGGGCTACTATATGATAACAAAAAATATGCCATCAGAATATTTTATTATAAGACCCTAAGTGATAATGCAACATGGGAACTTTGCACTATAATAGATGATAAAATCAACATTAATGAGAAATGGTCAAAAAATTATTCAGTTAAAAATGATATTAATGACATTTACAAAGCCTTGTCAGATTGTAAGATGATTGATAAAATAATACAAGAACATGATGTTTTTTTAATGAATAATAAAGATTTAAAAGAACTGATAATTTATTCAAAAACTATCTTATATTGATTTTTAGTTTGTATAGAAAACACTTGACAATATTGAAAATGATGTTATAGTGTTTGAATTAATTCCACATAGCTGGCTGCTGATTTGGAAGATATAAATATCGGATTTTTCCGAGCTATAATCTTATCTGAAAAAAGTAGGTCAGTATCATGAAAAAAGTTCCTTTTAAAAGAATGCAACAAAAACTACTTAAAAGTGGTTTAAATATCAATAGAGAAAATAATAATGTTTTGAGTATAAAATCAGTCAATGATTTTAATCTTGAAAGCAAAATACTTTTGCCTGAAAATTTTGCTATTGAAGAAAAAGCAATTCATCAACTAATGGATTTCGCAAGAGTGCATCATCCAGACGGTGGCCATGTAAAATGTTCTTGTGCAACTCCTGACTTTCACACAGGCACAACAATACCAGTAGGTAGCGTTGTCGTAACGACTCATGACATGGTTATTCCGCAAGCTATAGGCACAGATATAAACTGTGGAATGAGACTTCATAAGCTCGATCTAACCTATGATAAATTTTTAGAAAATAAAGATCTTTGGGTTAATAAGCTCAAAGGCGATTTGTTAGGCGGAACTCGAAATATTCCTGTAACTCCACATGCAATGAAGGCATTATTTGAAAATGGAATAGGCGATTTCTTCGAAGTGATGAAGAACTCCAAACAAGAAGGTATTTTCAATAAGCTTGATTATAACCAAATTGAAAGTGAGTTTGCACAACTACATAACTCTGCTTTTGAAAAAGGATCTTACGGTGATGCACCAGACGCTTTACAAAACATGAATAGAGATTTAATACGCGATCCATCAATGGGTACATTAGGTGGAGGCAATCATTTCTGTGAATTACAAGTTATTACAGAAATTGTAGATAGACAAAAAGCATATGAACACGGATTAAAAGTAGGACAGCTTGTTGTAATGATTCATACGGGTTCTCGTGATGTTGGATTTTATGTTGGCAGTAGATGGGCAGAAAAGGCTAAACAACAATGGCCAACTGGTCATAAGTTTCCAAATAATAAGATATTCCCTGTGATGGGAGAATTAGCTGATCAATATTTAAAAGCAATGCATAGCGCTGCTCATTATGCGACATTAAATAGAGCATTAATTGGTGAACTTGTTCGTCAAAGAACTAAAGAGGTATTTGGTGATTTAGATTGTCCATTGATTGTTGATGTTCCTCATAATATTGTCTTAAAAGAAAGTATAGGAAATGTGCATAGGAAAGGTGCTACACCAGCATATGCAGGGCAAGAGTTATTGATTCCGGGAAGTATGGGTCATGATAGCTATTTCTTAAATGGTTTAGGAAATGAAAGTTGGTTGAGTTCAGCTAGTCATGGCGCAGGAAGAAGTATATCTAGAAATGAAATATCATTTAAGGCAAGAAAGGATAAAAGTATTTTAGGATTAGATAAAGTCGAGTGCATAACTTTAAAAGAAGAGCGACTTATAGAGGAAGCACCAGCAGCCTATAAAGAAATTGGTCCAGTAATTCAATCCCAAGTTGAAGAAAAAACTATTTCTGTTATTGCAAGATTTAGTCCTATTTTAACTTTTAAGGCTTAAAAATATTAGTATCGCATGCGATATATTAAAATAAAAATAAACGGAATCAGACGAACGGTAATTGGTGTTATTTATGACAGCATTGTAAAAATAAGAAACTATTGTTTGAACACTTATTTAATTATGAAAAGCTATATTTGAAACGGAAATGACATGTCATTTTTGATAGTATTTTGTACTTAAAATTTTATCAATATTCTAAGTGTTAGGATTTGAAAAATAAGAGTGAGTTTTCTTAAATGAAGAATTTAAAAATAATATTTATGTATATTTGGGCATTGATGAGCTTATCGTTGATTTCAACGTATTCTTATGCAGCAGGTGGACCTTTCTATAAAACAGAACCATGTCCTGCTGGTCAAACGGGTTTAATATATTATAGGAATGATTCTACTTCAACACCTATACCAAGCATGTGGAAAGAAACAAGAAGAACATGTGTAAACAATGCGCCTACATATAGTTATACAAGTTACAATTATACTACATCGCCATGTCCTGCTACACAGCCAAGCGGGATTATCAATTTAAGGCAAAGCTATGAAGTGTGGTCAGATGGGTCTGTTCACAATGCATCTGCATGGTCAACAACGTCCAATACATGTGTAGCTATTTATAAAACAACAGAAAATCGCTATCAATCAATAGCTTGTGTAGCACCATATGTAGAAGGTGGTAATGGTATCAATCAAACTAGTTCCAGACAAGTATGGTCGGATGGTGCCAAAGAATGGTCTTTGTGGAGTACCATATCCTCACTTTGCTATAAAACAGTATCTGATGCAAAAGATAATTCTAGAAAAACATGTGCAGAAGGACAAACTGGATATAGGATTACAGAATGGAGAAGAACTCATAAAGAGTATAGTGCTGACTCAGGAAAAACGCTTGCTGAAATTGAGACTTTAAATGAACAAAATGCAACTGTATGGGCAGAAGTTGAAGTAGCTAATACATGTGTGAATGTTCCAGATAAAGTAACAACTGAGCCGGGAACTCGTTTATTAACATGTTCTTCTGTATATGGTGGAACAGAAACGTCTTATGTTGGAGAAGTAATAGAAACAGGTACTAAAGTATATACCTATAGCAGTATAACAAAACAAACTACAACTTCATTTTTATCTAATGTTCCACCAAGCTATAACAGTACTTGTAAATCAACTATAAGTGATGTAACAACTGAAACGAGTACCAAAGCTTGTCCAGTAGGATACACAGGAATTGTTACATCCTATAGATATGTTGCAACTGATGCAAAAGGAGTTAAAACTTACCCTAATGGAACTGATTTTATAGAATCTAGCAATACTTGCGTATCTAATGGTTCTAGTATTGATGATTCATCAAACGTATCAAATGATATAAAATCTAAGGGATTACTTGCAAATAACACAATTAAAACGAGTTCTTTAAGTACAAAAACAGATTTAGAATCATTTATAAAAAAGCTTGATAAATCTACAATGAACTCAGATGAAAGTTATAAGCTTCATTTAATTGTTGATGATTTGAGTACTGGTAAATATAATATAGGAAATGTAACAAAAACTGTTGATGCATTCAAAAGTGCTACAGGTCAAGACCCTATAGTTACAATACCAAGAAGCTTAGATAAATATATAGGAAATGGAGGAATAACTTCATCAAACTATAAAAGTAAAGTATTAGAAAGTGCTGTGTTAGAAGGTAATAAAGTTACTGTGACTTATTCTGAAATCAGTACAGGTCTTAACAAAGGTAAGAGTTCGGTATTTATTGTGAATATTTTCAATTAAAAGTATTCTTGTTTGACTTAACAATTTAAATAGTGTATTTTGAAACCTCTCGATGAGGTTTCAATTTTTTAAATGTCAAAACACTATAATACTATTTTTATAAAATCCAAACTATATCTAATCTGTAGACATGTAGGTTTAGCTGCATGAAAATAAATACTGAGGTTGATTTTCAATTGATGACTTTTTTGTCTCGAAATAGTTTTAGCTGGTTTGAAAAGATTCAGCTTGGATTTAAAAAGAATAAAATACAAAAAGATTTTGAGCCATCGTTAAACTATATAAAGTCTGAAACAAAAAGGCTTATAGAACCTTATTTAATAAAAATCTTAAAAGACTTCAAACAAAAAGAAATCAAGATTAGAATAAATTTTGATGTCTTTTTTAATGTTCAAAAAGAAGTAAATGAAATAAATATTGATTTTTTTGTACTTACTAATAAGTTATCGAGTTTTATTAAATTTGAAGGACAATATGTATATGAAATTAAAATAGCATTTGATAATTCAAAAAATAAAAATGAACAAATAATAGATAAGTTGTCTTTTTATTTTAATCTTTTAAAAGAAGATAACTGTTTTTTATCATTAGATGTATGGAATAAAAAACATGTTGGAAATAAATATTCTAATTGTTTTATAAGATTTATTAATAAATTCAACCTTGACTCATTATTTTACAGTTCCGAAAACTTCTTTATGAAAAGATGTTCAGAAAATGTTTTTCAACATTATAAAGCAACAAATAGTTTAATCTCAATGATGCTTAAATCTCCTATATTAGTTGAGCCATATGGCAAATATGAATTTTCTACTATATATAACTTATATCCGAATAGAGTTTCATATGTATATAGAATTAATGATAAAAGAATTAGTGAGAAATATGCAACATACTATGATGGTAAACAAAGATATAAAGAAATGGAGAATACTGAATTAGGTATAATTGATGGCTTTATAAATTCTGAGTTCCTAAGTCCCATGTTTAGGGATTTCATTATTGAAAATGGAAGTATATCAAAAGAAGAATTCATTGGTTTAGCTGAAGTATCTAAAATTATTGAGTATTAAATATGACATTAACCATTAAATCAAAAATAAAATTTCATACACATGTAAACGGTAGTGATAAAACAAGCCTTAAATTAACACTGTTTAAAAAGATGAAAATAAAAAAATATTTCACACCAATTATGGAATATATACAGATTAAATCAATTGAAGAATTTAAACCTTTTCTTCAAAATGTTGCTGATTTATTAAATGTTGAAAAAATAAAATTAACAATAAAATTTGAATTTATAATGACTCGTGATCATAATATAGAATGTATACTTATCTCTTATAAGATCTCATTTGGTAAAGGTATTTCAGGTTATATATGGCAAGATGGCTCTCTATTCAAAATTCAAATAGATAATATAAATTTTGATTCAGTTCAGCAGCCGGAAGATTGTTTTAATACATCCAAATTTTTTAAAAACAAAGAGGATTTGCATATTTATTGTGAAATTCCAAATCGAATATCATCTGGAAGATGCTCAAAAAATAAATACAAAAATTATGTTCTGAATATTATTTTTAAATCGTTTTTGTTTCTTTTTTGTTTTTATTTTCATTTTTATCATAAAATTTCTTGTACAAAAAAAGAAATTTCCGATCATTTCAAGAAAGTAAATAATCTTACAGATAAAATATTTTTAGAGTTTAGATATAACGAGCATAATTGCGGCTACATTGTTATAATTTGTTATTCTTTATACAAAGATGCAATAAAATGGAGTATTGAATATGATAAATTAGATTTTTTAGATTTTGATGATTCAAATGGTACTTTAAGTGGCGCACATGAAATATCTAGTGAATATTCAATAAATGATATATCTAAACTAACTATACTTAAATCTTTTTCTGAAATTGGTTTGTTAAATAGAGAAATATTGAATTATGATATTGATGAAAATATTACTAATGAAAAGTTATCAGAATTATTAAAGATTTCAAAAATTATGGATTATTAGATTAATAATCCAATAATCGTAAGTAATTAATGAAATCACCAGAAATCACATCACGTACTGTATAGGTGGTGACTTCTGTTTCATACGAATAGTGATTTCTATGAAAATATATATTTTTATTTAGAATATCATGATCGTTTTTAACTATTGAAAAATAAAACCCTTTTGGAACGCTTTCATCATTTGGATTGAGATAGAATCTTATCTCTGGTTTCCAATTAATAATAGATGGTCGCATTAATAAAGAAAATCCATGTGCATAAACTAGTGTTTTTAGATCTTTAAATAAAGAATAAATATTTTCGAAATCTAATTCATTATTGATATTTAAAATTTTCCAAATACTACTGTAATATTCAAATATAAAGCTTTTAAATTCAGTTTCATTTAGTAAATCATAACCATTGTATTTATAAGGGTTGTGTAAATCGTCTAATGTTCTAATATCTTTTACTTTGAAGCTAAGCTTTTCTATTTCAATATTATTAATACATAATGGAGTGGGGCAAAACATAGCATTAATGATGTTTATCTTTTCTAAATTTTGTTTCAAGTTTAACTGATGTTCATAGCCACTGTATTTATTTTTAAAATTACTATAAATGTAATTGGTTACGTCTCCTAGTAAAAAGCTACCCAAAAAAGAAAGTTCATCTATCGTAATTAAATCGTTTCCAATATCACCAATGTTTAAATTAAAAGATGAAACAATCACTCCATAACCATTTGATATTGTAATGGTGTTTTTCTCTTTGACATATTTTATATATAGATTATCGTGGTCTTCTTCAAAACACATTTCTTCTAATACATCACTATTTTCAATGAATGAAATTATTGTTTTCAAGTTTTCAAAAGTTATATTTATTTTTAGATTTATTAATTGAAGTTGTGATTCTAAATCTTTAACTAAATAATTATAAGTTTGTCTAAATGCATCATTGTTATCATAAGAAGACATATCCTTATGGAATCTGTTCAATGTTTCTTTAGTTTCCAAATTTGAATAACGCTTTATCTTTAATTCCGTCATGAAAATTTCAGAAAATTCTTTTTTATTATGTATTATTAAATTACTCATCTTATGACCTTTTAATATTTCAATAGTTTTTTGTATTCAAGGAAGTGTCCAGTGAATATGCTGCTAACAGGAAGCTCAGTACTAATTTGACGACTACTTGAACTACTTTCTTGTGAATAAATAGCTTTATCTGATATATCAGAAGACGTTCCATCAATAGGTATATAAAATTCTATATTTAAACCATGTTTTTCAGAGTGGAAATATATTCTTATATAACTTGATTCTTTGTTACTGGCAACCTTAAAAAAAGTATCATAATCATATATTTTAAATAGTTTACTAATATTAATTAAGCCTTTGAATATTTCATTATGATTTTCATCATTGATATTAAGTCTATTCCATATTTTTTTATTTTTAGTATATAGAAAAGCTAAAAATTCATCTTCTAATAGTAAATTAAAACCTTCGTGCGTAAAATCTTTATATAGATCATCAATGGTTCTTATTTCTTTATTTATAGGCTCTATACTTTCAAAGCTAAATGCTGTAAATACATAAGGTGTATCTGCAAATAATTTATTCAATCTTGTTGTTTGTTTTCCGTAATCACTTGCATTAATGGAATATTCTTCATTTTCGAATTTATGTTTAAAAGAAACATAAGTAGTACCAGAAAACTTTCCAATGTAAAAATATGAATTTTCTCTGATTTCACAATTAGATAAAACTTTATTTACCATTAAATCTGAACTGATGTAAAATTCAAGAACAACCTCATAATGGCTATCTAGTATTTTTATTTTATTAGGATTAAATGATGTGCAAAGATACAAGTAAGGTTTTTCCTCTTCGGGTATAAGATGGTTCACTACCTTGTTATTTAATAAATATTTAATAACTCCAAAAAGATTTGCACTTATGTTGTTAATTTTATCTAAACATAAAGCGCATTCTAAATCAGCATTTTTTAAATCATTTCTGTACTTCCTTATGAGATCAGTGTTATCAGGATACTCTAAAATGAGGTATTCAAGTGTTTGACATATAGATTTCTTAAAACCAGTTTGCTCACTATAATTAGATAATAAAGACTCCTTTTTAAGTCTCATGAAATCCATGTGATTTTTAAAATAAATATTACTCATCGATATTATACGTATATATGAAGGAAGTCATTTGTATTGTCGTAATTAACACCACAAGCAGCAAGCTCTTCTATTTGTGCATCTGTTATCACGGCTAAAAGGTCTTCTGCAACAAAGTCTAGGTAAACAGTATCGTAATCTGCCTTGACAATAATATTGCGCTTAGAAGGCACTAGGCTCTGTAATAGAAGAAAAGCATGCAAATGCTTATTATCTGACAGTTTGTTGCTTACATTTGTAAAACTAAGTTTATCTTGTTCATGATAATGTTTAAATAATTGCAAGAGTCTTTTTTTGTCCATTTTAAATACCTATTTATGAAAATATTAACAGAATTAGTCAACAAAGAAAATTTATATTATAATGTTTTGAACTCAAAACCGTATTAATGTAGAATATTTTAAACAATAAAATTTTAAACCAGATGGCGAATAAAGAAATCGTTTTCAAGAAACAAAATCAAAATGATGCTGATTCTCTTGCTGAGGAAAGTTTGTTTCTAGCTTTTGATTATTCTCTTATTACAGAGCATGATTACTATTCGTTTGAAAAAGACGATTTCAAAATTATTTATTACATATACAAAAGAAAGCTATATTTTAATATTTATTTTAAGGGGAATCTAATATACAAAAAAATACATGATTATTGGTTTTTTAACAAGAAATCAATTATATCTCATGAACTGAAAAAGTATTTAGAGTATTTGACTTATCCCACGCAAGTTTTTGATTTTTTTAATTTAGATGTATGTACCAGAACAAACAAAACACCATTAAAACTAAATATATTAAAATTAGAAGAAAACAAGTACGAATTTAAAGAAGATAACCATTCAATAGTAATAAAGGTGATAAATGGAGAGATATTTAAGTATGCACCATCTAGCATTTTAATTGAAAATATTAGATATCATAATTCTCATTCGTTAGATATTAATGATTATTTTGAATTAACAAAGACGGCCAATAACCTACTGTCTTTTGATGGCGGGATAAGATTTAAGTGTTTGAAACACGGAATTCAAGATGGAGAGTTATTTGAGATAACCGTATGTAAAGGCGATTTTAAAAATGTTGTTTTTTATTATTACTGTTCGGATTTTTGTATTTTATTCAAAATGGAAAAAGATTTTAATGCTGATTTCATAATTAAAAATGATTTCAATGAAATTAAAGACGATATAGAAGTTTTAAATCTGCATATCTTTAATGACAACAAATATTCCACAAAAGAATTAAAAAAAATGCATATTCTTGAACTTATGGATTATAGGAAGAAAATATTAGTTGTTCCAGTTTTTGAATATTGCATTAAATACGTTCTTAGTGCAGAAACAAAATCTGAATTAAACATTGATAATGAAGGTCCATTGAATGAACATGAATTATCAATGATTAAACTATTGATGTATTAAATTAGATTTCAATATTAATTTTTGACGGCATATTATTTGTATATAATGTGTATTTCAAATCTTCTAAAATCAATTTATAACTTTGTTCTTTGTCGTTTTTATATTCTGTCTCTTCAAACACAAAATGACTGCTAGTATTTGATACGATTGATTCGTAAATATCTAACGAGTTAGCTTTGTTTTTCAACGAGTCTAAATCAGTATAAGAAAATAATAGTCCTGTATTCAAGCTTCTTATTTGAGAACACAACAAAGAAATATTTCTATCTAGAAGGCAGTCATTAAAAAGTATTAGTTTATTGTCCTTTAAATTGATGTTGTTATCTATTGATTGCAATATGCTTTTCATAAGAATTTCTATATCTTTAAGACCTGAATCTGAATTCAAGATTTGAATGCTACTTTTGTTATATTGTTTTAAAATATGATTTGTCAGTTTTTCTCTTTGGATTTCGTCTCCTAAAATAATAGAATGTGTACAAAGATTTTTATGATTGTAAATTAATGTTGAATTTTTATCGTCAAAATTCACTTTTGAATGCAACGGTGAAATATAAATGTTACCAACGTTAATTTTTAAATCTTTTTGAATAAGAGATTCTTCTTCATGATCAAGCATTTTAAATAAATTATGTAGGTTAGACGCACCAAATGTTTTTGCCAGTAACTCTTGGGATTCCATTAATGACATGTTGGTGTTGGAGTTTTTTTGTAGTCTTTTTGCAAACTTTTTAAAGTTTTCTGAATTGATGTTAATAGTTGACATTATTTCCTCTAAAATAATTTTGAATAGTTCAACAGATAGGAGTCAACTTATTTTAAAGGTTAATTTAAGTTTAACTTGTACATATTGATACATGAATAGTTTTGCCATTGATACCTATCTGGCACGCTTTCAAATAAGCGCTATTAACATAATAATATATACAAGTTAAATTACAAATTTTTAATTATGAAAACATGCTAAGGCAGTCATATTCACTATCTAGCATTACACCACAAGCAATAAGTTCGATGATTTGGTCTTCTGTGATGACTTCTGCAAGTTCTTCAAGTGAAACATCAAGATAAAAAATATCATGTTCAGAAGCCGAGATCAAATCGCTTTTGCCCGGAACAAGTTTATCCAATAGCAAAAACGCATGCAAATCTGGACGTTTAGTGATGGTGAAATTTATTGCATCTTTCTCAAGGAACTTATCATTATGTGTTTTAAAAAGTTCAACAAGTGTGTCAAGGTTCATGCTATAATCTCCATTAAATTAAGGAATGATTATAACACAAATTCAGTAAACAAGCAAGGATATAGTTTTTATAGTTTCTTCTTCGTTTAATATTAAATCTTGAAGTGTAAAAGGTGTTTCCTTTGCTATTTTTTTACAATATGCTTGTAAACTTAAAGATGATGGATGTTTTAATTCTTGCATGCCATCCAGAGTTAGCAATATAAAAGGTGTGTCAATATTTTTGGTTGATGGTTCAAGACATAATGTCATAGACAAATTGTCATAATATTGTGAATCTATTGTGTAATTATGGATTTTCTTTCGTTTCAATATTTTTCTTATAAATCTTAAATTTTTAAATAATGTAGTAGCTTCTTTATGCTCAATGAAGTCATCTATCTTTCCAATGTTGGCAATAAACAAAAAAGTATCAATAAATGTTGATTCATAAGTTAGTTTACTATTCGAACCGTCTTGGACATCGAATCGGTTATAAAACATATTTGATAAATCATCTATAGTTTTGAAATCTCTATATCTTAAAGAATAATGCTGTAAGATATTATTGCAACTTCTTACTTTACTCAATAGTTTATAGAATGCTAATTTTGTTTTCTCTGTGTTAAGTTTATTTTTGTAAAATACATAAGGTTGTGCTTTAAAATCAGCTATTGAAAATGTTATTTCATTTAAAAAGGTTTCAACAGTATTGGGGCTTTCAAGAGTAAAATAAGATATATTTATTTTCGCAATTATTTCTTTGTTTTCATTATTTATTAATATATGGAGTACAGAAGGAAATTCTTTTGTCTGTTCAAATGATAAACTTACTGGAAATGACTTGTCTTCATCATGGAGTATATGATTTAAAAATTCATTTTTCTCTATGGATGAAAATAAATGCGGTAATTTTGGGATAATTAAACTGGGAATTGGCTTTTCTTTTTCTAATTGTTTTGTAAGAATTATAGCTATTGGTTCAAAGAAGCCGCCCTCCTTTTTAAAGCTATCTGCAATACCTGTTTCATACCGAGAAACCAATACTCCCGAACGTTCGTTTATCATCGTGATAAATTCTTCTTTATTCGAAATCTTAATCATTTATTTTGCCTTGTATTACTAAATATGATATTTCTTATATGTTAAATAGAATATTATGAATGAGACAAAAATGCAAGGATTAAAAATAAAAGACGTATTCAATATGTGTCAAAATAAAGACAAAATTTATAAAATAGAAGATTTAGTTAAAATTTTTGATTTTAAATATTCAAAAGAAAGTATCAGTAACGTATTGAAAAAGAGCAGGGAATCAAGAAGATGGCAAGGTTACAAAATTATTTGTGATTTTAAAAAAGATAAATTTTACTTTCGGCAAGCGAGACCGATAACTAAGGTTTTTGTTTTTAATGTATTACTAAAATATTTAGCAATGATTTTATTTTTTTTGATTTTTATCTCAAATTCATTT
>Ga0247812_10000515_pt1 | contig 24380 bp, 26 predicted proteins | sample UWRJL149409B1_FD_178011 | JGI IMG/M metagenome (GOLD analysis project Ga0247812, IMG submission 178011) | Plant litter microbial communities from Arlington Agricultural Research Station in Wisconsin, United States - UWRJ-L149-409B-1 | ecosystem: Environmental > Terrestrial > Plant litter >...
CCTTAGGCTGTAGGCAGAAAAACGAATGAAATAAAAGCTTAAAGCATATAGCTTAAAGCCTAAAGCATACATAATGAGCAAAGGAAAATTAATTGTTTTTTCGGCACCTTCAGGATCGGGAAAAACAACTATAGTAAGACATTTACTTAAACAGGAAGATTTAAATTTAGAGTTTTCGATTTCAGCAGCTTCACGTGACCCACGCGGTGAAGAAGTTAACGGAAAAGATTATTATTTTATTTCGCTGGAAGAATTCAAAAAACACATCAAAGCAGAAGATTTCCTGGAATGGGAGGAAGTATACCGTGATAACTTTTACGGAACTTTAAAATCGGAAATTGAAAGAATCTGGGCTTTGGGAAAAAATGTCATTTTTGATATTGATGTAGCAGGAGGATTACGTATTAAACACAAATTCCCACAGCAGACATTAGCTGTTTTTGTGAAACCGCCAAGCGTAGATGAATTGAAACGCAGATTAAAGGAACGTTCTACCGAAAGCGAAGACAAAATCAATATGAGAATTGCAAAAGCATCTGTAGAGTTGGCAACAGCACCTCAGTTTGACGTTATTATCAAAAATTACGATTTGCCTCTGGCTTTGGAAGAAGCACATCAATTGGTGAAGAATTTTATTGCTAAGTAGTTCTTAGTCCTTAGTTTTTAGTCCTTAGTTTGTGAAGTGGAATTAACCTATAAAATTTATGAGCGGGATTAAAACCTACAAGGAATTACTTATTTGGCAAAAGGGAATAAAAATTGTTGTTTTGGTCTATAAGCTTACAAGGAGTTTTCCAAAAGAAGAAATATATGCTCTATCTAATCAATTAAAAAGAGCTAGTGTCTCTATTCCTTCCAATATTGCTGAAGGATTTGGACGTCAAACTGATAAATCATTCAATCACTTTTTGAATATTTCCAGAGGTTCTTTAAACGAAATAGAAACACAACTGATTATAGCAAAAGAATTAGATTTTATTTCTGATGATCTCTTATTCAATGAAATCATGTTTTTAATTGAAGAAGAAAGCAAAATGATAAATGCTTTCTCAAAAAACCTAAAAGACTAACTAAAGTTTATAATTTAGAAATTAAGGACTAAGTGCTAAAAAAACTAAGGACTAACCACTAATAAACTAAGGACTAAAATGAAGATAGGCCTCTACTTCGGAACATACAATCCCATTCATATCGGTCATTTGATTATTGCCAATCACATGGCTGAATTTGCCGATTTAGACCAGATTTGGATGGTGGTTACGCCTCACAATCCGTTAAAAAAGAAAGCTACTTTGCTTGATGATCATCATCGTCTGCAGATGGTATATCTGGCAACGGAGGATTTTCCAAAAATAAAACCTTCGGATATTGAGTTTAAATTGACCCAGCCGAATTACACAGTAAATACGCTGGCTCATTTGCATGATAAATATCCCAATTATGAGTTTTCATTGATAATGGGCGAGGATAATTTGAAAACGCTTCATAAATGGAAAAACTACGAAGTACTTTTGGATAATCATGACATTTATGTTTACCCGCGCATTTCAGAAGAACCGGAAAATATCGAACTAAAATCGCATCCAAAAGTTCATATTATTGATGCGCCAATTGTGGAAATTTCTTCTACTTTTATTCGAAACAATATTAAAAAAGGAAAAAATATCCAGCCGCTTTTGCCTTCAAAAGTCTGGGAGTATATTGATCATAATAATTTTTATAAGAAATAAAAAAGCCTGAATTATAAATTCAGGCTTTTGAGCTTTTTAGAAACATATTTATTTCACTTCTGTTCCTTCAAATTTAATTCTGGAATCATTTACATTCACCAATTCATCTAATTCATAAATATTTTTGTATCCGTAGCCATATAGGTTTATGTGTGTTGGAATATTCAACGCCAGCATAATGGGTTTTCTGTTGGATAATATCTGCGTTTCAATTTTATTTTCGGGCACATACATTTTAGAAGGGAAATCAACAGGATCACCATCAAAATTATTATTACAGTAAATCAATATTTTGGTATTGGTGTCCGGAATTAATTGTAAAAGATTATCTTGAGTAAAATCCGTAAAATCCAAATGTATGGCGTCCTTTAAATGTTTTCTGTTAAAACGAAAATCAGAACGGCTATCTAAAATTACTACATTTTCTTCTTTCGACATTTTAAGGAAAACATCAAGGTTAACTAAATGGTTTTCTCTTTTCTTTTCTAATTCGGTTACAAGATTTTTAAAATCTTCATAATCCACCAGAGCTTTTGGATAATGTTCTTTATCTGCCATCTTTTTTGGTTGATTTGATGTTTGTGAATGTACCATACAGGTTATAAAACAGCTGCCGGCTAAAATTATAAGGGTTGAAATTTTCATATTTTATATTTTTAGTGATTACATTTTACAACCAGCTTATGATTATGACTCAATATTTACTGTTGTACTAACACGGCTTCTGATGTCAGTTAAAGACTGATCAACCAATAGTTTTCCATCTCTGAAAACTTCTTTCAGTTCGCCTCGTTTTTCTTCTTCCCATGAAACATTATCAGTTAGATGATAAACACCATCAACCAAATCAATTTTCATTAATCCTTTAGCTGATTTTTTAGTTCCGTCATCTGTAATTGGATCTTTAAAAATAGCTCTTCCTTCACCATCAACTTCTCCGTATGTCGCTTTCATGGCAAAACCGAAAGTATCTCTGGTATTGTATTGATAGGTGAAAGATCCGATTCCTAAAACCACATTTGTAGAAGCGAAACCTTTTTCTTTTAAGCGTTCACAAATTTGAGTCGCTCTTGCAACTGTAATACTGTCGCCGTAAATGGCACCAATTTGCGGAATCAGCTCTTTATATCCTTTTGCGTTAGTTGTTCCTCCAAAAACATCCCAAAGCAGCTCAATTACACCTTTCTTTTCCTGTTCGTTCTTTCCATTTGGATTTCCGCAGATAATATCAACCGGATCACCACTGTCAGGACGAATCACTACTTTTCCTTCTCTGGCAATAATATCTTCTTTTAAACGCGGTAAATAATCGGTTAATACTTTCCATAAATCCCATGTATCAGAAACGATAGAAACAATTCCTTTTGGATACACTTTTGTAATTAATCTTTTAAACGTTTCACATTCGCCTTCCGTAGTTCCCATACACATTACAGAATGTTCTGTAGCGGCAACTGAACCTGCAATTAATTCTGTATCAGAATTGGCATTGTAATATTCCTCGAAAAAATCAATTGCCGGAATCGTATCAGATCCTGTAAAACTTAATAAATGTCCGGCTGCAGAAGTTACTGCTGCTTCGATTCCGCCCATTCCCCGCATAGAGAAATCGTGTCCCTGCCAGTTTACAAAATCAGGTACAGATGAAGTTTCATCAGCATATTTGTCTAATACTTTTCTGTATTCTCTGGCAATAGTAGCCGAATTACAAGGAAGCCAAATTACGGCAGAAAGCAAAGTTTCAAAATAATTCGTCAGCCAGAAAAACTCCGGAATCGTATTGTACATCGTAAACATTGGTACTCTCAAAGGTACGCTGGCTCCTTCTGGCAAGGCTTTAAACACCATCGGAATGTATCCTAAATCATGAAGATCCTCAATATGTTTTGTTCCAACCTGATTTTCACCCAAATAATTATTGATTCTTCGTGAGTATTTTTTAACGACTTCTTCTTTTGGCTGTTTAAAGAAATACGTATCGAAATCGTGAATAATATATTTTTTGATAAAATACTGCAATCCGAAAAATACAACTTCATCAAGCGTTTCTATTCTTGATTTTCTTGGTGTCCAGTTAGAATATACTAATGTGGTTTTGTCCGGGTATTGCCTTCTGTGGTCAACTTTGTAACCATCTGTTAGTAATAGTGGGTTCATAATATTTATGGTTTTATTAAACTTTTTATTAAATCTTGTAATGTATTAAATTGTTCTATGTTATATCTTTTGCAGACAATATCAATGTTGCCTTTTCGCCAAAAATTTTCTTCAACTACAACTTTCATTTTTTTTGATTGTGCATACAATCCAAATTCCAGTAAAGATATGGGAGACATGGTATTTCCTGCAAAATACATAATTATAATGTCTGCTTTTTCTAATGCGTTCAGTTCCCAGGTTACTTGTTCGTTGAAATTTTTATTTTCAATCATTTGTGACCAGCTGCTATTCCATTCATCTCTCCTTGGATTAAAAATGATGTAATTATTTTTTAATGCCTCTTCACAATATTTTTGCCAGTCTATTGCTTTGTCCATTTCTATGGAACCGGCTAAAAAAATAGTTTTTATATCATTTTTCGGCGGTATTTCTTCTGGAGATTTGAAAATTCTTTTCATAATTTATTTGTTTCTTCCCTTTTGATTTGGATAAAATGATTGTACAACATCGCTTTGCCAAAATACTTTTGATTCTATATCAATACAACTTAATTTTCCGTAAAAGCCTGCGCCGGTATCAATATTCCAGACATTACAGCCTTGCATGGGAATCTCAATTTTATAATGAAGTGTTGGCGTATGACCAATGTAAATTTCATTATAAAGCAACAATCTTTTAGGGTAGGAGAGTGACTCTTTTGTGATTCTTTGATCCATTGTTAAAGCCATTTCCCAAAGTGTTCTGTCCCACGAAAAATTGCTAGCATAATGTTCTTTTTCAGGACCATGCATTGATGAAAAACCAGCGTGAATAAACAAATTATTATGCTCATCTACAAAGAAATCCTGCATGTTTTCAAAAAATTCAAGATGTTTCTCTTTTTCCGAAGCATCAAAATTCTGATAACTTTCTATGGTTGATTTTCCACCGTGCATAAACCAAATTGAATTTACAATATCTTTCTTCAACCATTCGTGACACCAAACATCATGATTCCCTCTTATAAAAACACATTCTTGTTTTTGTGATAAATCCATCAGAAAAGCAATAACTTGTGCTGATTCACTCCAGCCATCAACATAATCTCCAAGAAAAATAAGCCTGTCATTTTCTTTAAGCTCAGCTTTTTCCAGTAATTGGAGTAAAGCCTTTAAACCTCCGTGAATATCGCCAAAGACTAATGTTCGTTTCATGATTTAAATTCTATATACTTCGGTGGAACTTCATCTGTTAACCAAACATTATTCTCAGATAAATAAAATTTTAATCCATCTCGATGCATTGCGCCACTTCTAACAGTCAAGATTTGAGCAGCTCCTCGTCTGCTTCCAACTTTTATAGCTGTTTCTCTATCTTTGGAAAGATGCACATGCTGACGGCTCATTTTTTGTAAGCCTTCTTTTCTAATGTTTTCCAAAAACTTAGCAACCGTTCCGTGGTATAAATATTCCGAAGGTTCTGTTTCAATCAGGTTTAATTCAACCGAAATAGAATGCCCCTGACTTGCTCTGATTTTCGTTTTATCTTCATTAAAAGCAAAACGTTTTTTGTCATTGTTTTCTACTACGTAATTGAGAAGTTCTGAATTTAATTTTTTTCCTTTTTTATTACATTTTGTAATTAATTCCTCAATATCTGCCCAGCCGTTTTCGTCTAATTTTAGTTCGATCTTTTCCGGTGAATGTCTAAGTATCAAACTAAGGAACTTACTTATATCTTTTGTTATTTTCTCATTCATTATTATTCTATTTTTTCTAGAAGTCATATACAACGACTTCAACATCATTATTTGAAAGTGTTTTGAGAATAATTGGTTCAATCATTTCCCACTTTCCGCCCGCTAAACCGCAGCCAATTCTTGGCATGTGGATGCTGGCATTATTTTTTTTTGCGAACGAAGCTACTTCTTTCAAGCCATCTTCAATAGCATCATATCGTATTGGAGCATTTCCATTTTCATCTTTATTGATCTTATGCTGACCAATTAAATTCGCTACCCAAAGATCTTCTTCTACCTGAACAAACTGAACTTTACCCAGTTCAAAACCATCTTTAGATTTAAACCATTCTCTATATTCATTTTCCGGTTTTTTCCATCTTTTTGAAATTGCCATAACAAATCCTTTTCCCCAACCTCCAATATCATTACATATATGCACAATGATTTTATTATCTTCTGATTGAGGAGATGTTGCATCTCCTTTTGTATATTGAATGTGTTTCATCTTTATCATTTATCTCAATTCATCCCTAACTTCCATCAAAGCAAAACCTAAAAGATTCAAACCTCTCCATTTTTCAGGATTCATAACGTCTTTGTGATCGCCAGCCATCCCAATTCCCCAAATGGCGTCGACAGGACTTGCTTCAACTAAAACTCTGTTTTTCGTATTGAGCAAAAAAGTTTTTAACTCCGGATTCTGACTGAATTTATGATTGTTACCTTCCTTCACAATTTCAAATCTGGCAGCTAACCAAAGATTTTCATGATAATTCATTACTTGGCGACCTAATTTTTTAGCTTCAGCAGGAGATTTAGCCTGAAGTATTTTCTCCAAAACTACATGATCTTTAAATAATTCGGCTTTTTTGGCCATCATCCAGTGTTCTGCGGTTTTGTAAGTCACGTTGTTAACTTCAAAAGAGCTTAACCACCATTGACTAAAACAGGTTTTAGAAATGCTTCCATCTTCATTGGTCTGATGTCCCCAGAAAAATAAAAATTTACTTTCTGCGGCTATGTTTTCTATATTGTATTTCATTTTTTCAATTATTGGAACAAAGAAGTTATTTGTTTAAAATCTTTAGAATCGGGCGAAAATGATCCGTAGATTTCCTTAAACTCTGTTGTTAAATTTTCAAACTCATATTCTTTTTCCAGCTGATCCATACAGGTTACAACCAAATTTCTTTTTGCATTTAAACTATAAGCCGCATCTAACTTTAAACTATAATTCAAAAGATCATAATCTAAATCACCAGTCCGCAATTCTTTCTGAAAATCATTATAAACACAGGTTTCTTCTTCGTTATTTGTTAATTTTAATTCTCTTTCATTTGCCATCCAGCCACTTCCATGTCGGGTTGAATAACTTCTTGTAACATAATATATTTCAATAGTTGTAATTTTTAATTTCTGGCAGATTTCAGAAGCATTTTTTGAAGTTGTATTGGCATACGTTACATTCGGAAAAACACCGTGATCCATATCGAGTAAAATTCCCTGGCTTCCTTCAAAAATCAGGTTTTCGTATTTTTCTAAAAAACTGTAATCGCTGATATTCCATTTTATTTTATCAATGATTTCTAAGTAATGATCTACTTCTGCATCGATTTCACTTTCATTTAAAAAACCGTAGTAATAAGCGATTTTTTCCAGTTTCTCCAAAAGCATTTGTCTTGGCGCAATCAAATCTATCGCATACAATTTATACTGACCTTCATTTCTTTTCATTGTGGCCCCAACACCTTTTCCACAAGTTCCGTGATCCAGATTTCTCACGTTGTTTCGGTTTTGCCAAACATCAAACGGAGTTGTTATTTTGGCTAAGGGATGAATATGAAGTTCCACATTTCCGCCTTTTTCTTCGAGTTCTTCTCTTTCATTGAATAAAAAAACCGGATGAATCGTGCAATGTTCACTATAATAAGAAGGCAAACCGCGAAGTGCTCCGCTCGCAAAACTCGAATGAACGTGTTTTTTGCCCTCAATCATTACTGTATGTGCCGCTTGCTGTCCGCCTGAAAACCGAATAACTATAGATTCAGGATTTTGTTTCGCCAGAAAATCTGTTGTAATTCCTTTTCCTTCATCACCAAATCCTAAACCTATAACTATTTGAGCTGTTTTCATTTTAATATTTTTTTAAACACATAGAAACATAGATTTTGGAAACTTTAAAAAGGCGTTTCACTAGTTTAAATTCACATAGTAACTATGTGTTAGAAACTAGTTTCTTTTTGTTTTCTTTTATTCACAAACAAAAACCTATGTTTCTATGTGTTTAATTTAAAGCATTTGTATATTATCCAAACCTGTATCCTTTGCATCAGAAACTAGTATTGTTCCTAAACCAGAACTTTTAAGTTTATCACAAATGATTTTCTTGATTACATTCGGAATTTGTTTGTGATCTTCAATAGACAAACAGTTTTCTCCCAATAATTCTTTCCAGGCCACATTTGCTCTTACCGCCTGATCAGAATGTAATACGCTGATATGATATACTTCGTAACGTTTTTGTGCTTCTTTTAATAATTCAAGATGCGTATACGTTTGTTGTCCTGAACCCATAATTTCTTTTATGGCAGATGCGGGAAGCGTTGGCAAATTAGGTTCGTCACCAACGGTAAACAATAATCCTTTCTGACCTCTTTTTTCGAAAGCATCAGTTTTAGTATGAAAAGCGGCAAAATACCAGGCCAGAAGATAACTTTCTCCACCATTTCCTCCGCCTCCGCCTTCAATATAGGTTCTGGTCAGCCACATATCCAGTTCTTCGTCACCAGATTCAAATTGTCCCACCTGAAGCGGATATCTGTCACATTCGTGATCTCCAATTCCTAAAAACAAAAGTGCCGGATCCGGAACACCTCCCTGAATAATTCCGCCCATTAATTTCGGAAGTCCTTCTTTGATCAGTTCGTGCGGAATATGTCCCATACTTCCTGTAACATCCAGTCCTAAAATAATGGGAACTGAGTTCGGATGAACGGCTGAATCTCTTGCTTCCCTAAAAGTTATGCCATTTGGATTCATAGATTCATGCGCCATTCGCAATGAATTCTGTGTGAAAATTTCACTTGCAGATTTAAATCCGTAACCTGCTTTTTTTGCTCTGTCGTCGCGAGCTCCTAAATCGTATCTTGTACCTCCCATGATTAAAATGTTTTACCAAATAAATACTCGAATCGTTTTTTTGTCACTTCAAACTGAATATTTAAATTTCTGATTGTTAATGATAACTCCATATCTCGCTGAACAAATGTTTCGGGTTGAAAATCGGCAAATGTCAGACTGTTTTTATCCAGCGGACTAATATCAATCAAACCTTCCTGTTCTCTTTCAAGCCTTTTTATTTTTAGTTCGATATCCTCAACTCTTCTTCTGTAAATTAATTCAGAATCGGCGCCAATTGTTGTGGCTCTGTCTTCTCTAATCTGATCATTGTTTCTTCTTAAAGATTCAATAAATCTTGGTTTTAAATCATCGCTCATAATCTTTTGGTTTATTGTTAATAGTTTTTAGTTGATGGTTTCTTAATTTGTTTTAATCTTGCCAAACCAAAGCTTTTTAAATTAATTTATCAAGTCCAATAACCTGAACGGTTTGTCCTTCAAAATCTTTTACTGAATTGGTTGTGAAAATTTTATCAAAACAATCTAAAACTTCAAAACCTTTATTGAAAATTCCGTGGCTTACCGCCAAATATAATTTTCCGGCATTTTTCTTTTTTAGTTCTTCGGCTAAGCCAACGAAAGTTCCGCCGCCGTCGCAAATATCATCCACAATTAAACAATCAATTCCGTTTAGGTCATCTTCGTACACTTTAAAACCAGATAATTTTCCGGTTTTTACATCACGGCTTTTGCTGCATTCTACAACATCAATTCCACCTAAAAATTCAGAAACTTTGTAGATTTTTTTAAGAGCGCCACCATCCGGAGAAATCAATTTTATGTTTTCGCCAATTACCTTTAAGACTTCTTTGATAAAAGTATGATTCGGAATCACTTCGCAATTGTTTACCAAAGCAGGTGTAACTTCAGAATGGGCATCAAAAACAAAAACTTTGTTTAATTGCAAACCGTTGATGATATCAGCATAGACTTTTACAGATAAAGATTCTCCTTTAATCATCACACGATCCTGTCTTGCTGCCGGGAAATACGGAATAAACAAATCGATAATTTTGACATCCATTCTGCGTAAAGCATCTACTGTAATACACAATAAACCCAAATCGTTGAAAGAATTTAATCGGTGTGTGATGGTTATTTTTTGTGTCGTATCAAAATCAGGATTGATTTTAATGTGTGGTTCTCCGCCAGAAAATGTAAAACTTTGAAATTTGATTTCTTCCTGGTTAAGGATAGGAGTGAATTTTAGGTCTAAATTTAGTATCATAGTGTTACAGTTTGCGTTAATTATACGCAAATATAGAATTATATTTTTGATTGACAATTTGTTTTGTGTAAAAATTACGCAAACTTTATTTCGAAGTGGAATCCTTTTTTTATTAAGTTATTGTATTTCAGTTTGTTGAATTTAAATAATTTTGCTGGCCGTCCGCTTTTTGATGATCCAAATTGCTCCGTTTCTTCGATAATTTCAAAACTTAATATCTTTTTTCTGAAATTTCGCCTGTCAATTTCTTTCTCCAAAATGGTGCAGTATAAGTTTTCGAGTTCCGAAAAAAGAAATTCTTTTGGCAGCAAATCAAATCCGATAGGTTCGTATGTCAGTTTTGCTTTTAGACGTTCAATTGCTTTTTTGAGAATCATATTGTGATCAAAAGCTAATGTTGGAATTTCATTAATTTTGAACCATTGTGCATGTTCTGCATCAGAATCGGCTTTGATTGTTAATTTTGAAGGATCGACCAGAGCAAAATAGGCTACAGAAATCACACGGTTTCTTGGATCCCGAGTCACATCATCACCAAAAGTAAAAAGCTGTTCAAAATAATCAACGGTAACATTCGTCTCTTCTTTCAATTCTCTTTTGACAGCTTCCTGCAATGATTCGTCATTTTTGACCAGACCTCCAGGTAAAGCCCAGTACGATTCCTGGGTTCCGAATTTCTGCTGGATTAAAAGTATATACAATTGATTATTTTGATAGCCAAAAACGATAGCATCAACCGCAACTCTTATATTTTGTTTTTCAGTCATATTTTAAATGCGTAAGATTTACACAAATATAAACTTTAAAGGAATCCGAATTTTGCTATTCTACAAATTTACTCTGGAATAAAGTACTCGAGCTCATCATTTTTGATGATTTTTAAATAAGACTCTTATTTTTTAAGTAGACAGGGCAATACGTACTTCGTTGGCAATAGTGTCGAAAAAAGTCTTCAGGTTATTATTTTTAGCGGTCAATAAATAAACATATACTTCAGGAACGTGGAAACTATTCCATACTAATTGCAGCTTATTTTGCTGGATAAATTTTCTCGCATTGCAATTCCACGTTACCGCCACACCGGAATTTTTAGAAAGTAATTCCAGCATTTCATATTCTGATGGAATAATATAATTGGGAACCATGGAAGGTCTCTTTTTATTAAAGGCATGAAGCCAGAATAGTTTTATATGCGGAATCCTCGCATCATGCGAATACCATTTTTGTTCGTTCAACCATTGTTCAGCCTCGGTAAAATTATCCGATTTTAGGTTCTGACGAAATTGAGTGATGTCGAGGTTCATTGGTCCAACCATTACCAGTTTAATTTTAGCAACTGTTTCCTGAATCGTATCAAACGTATCATATTTTTTGGAGACAATTGCAAAATCCAGTTTTTTAGAATCAACTAACGAAAAAAGGGTGTCGTCATCGGCAAATGTAAAATCGATCAAATCAAATTTTGCAATTAAACTATTACCAACACTGCTAAAAAGATGTTTTGAAATTCCGACAGAAATTAATCGGGTGGCATCTTCCGCTTTAGCTCTAAAGGTCGTTTCTACATTTTCAAGGCGATCCAATGCGTCTATAATTAAGTTATTCAGTAACTTAGCATATTCTGTAGGTTCTACGCCTTTTGACTTTCGAATGAATAATTTGTTCCCAACATGAGCTTCAAGCATAGAGATGTGCTGACTTACAGCAGGCTGACTCATAAATAACTCCTTTGCAGCGATAGAAAAATTCCCATTTTTATAAACTGCTTTAAACGTTCTGTACCATTCTAAATTTACCATGATATAGTTTTATTTATAACAAACATAGTTTATTTTATTTTTACAAATATCACATAAGCGTTAAATTTGTATAAAATTATTAATATGAAGAAGATAGCCTTATTCGCAATAATCACATTCACTACTACTGGTATTTCGGCTATTGCTCAAAACTTAAATAAAAAACACATGAAGAAAGTATTATTTGTGCTTACGAGCCACGACAAATTAGGAGATACAGGAGAAAAAACAGGATTTTGGACAGAAGAATTTGCTGCACCCTATTATACTTTAACAGATCAGGGATATATTGTAGAAATTGCAAGTCCTTTAGGTGGTCAGCCGCCAATTGACCCAAAAAGTAATGATCCGAGTGCTGCAACAGAAGACACCAAACGTTTTGATGCCGATTTAGCTTTACAGGAAAAACTAAAACACACACATAAAATTACAGAAGTAAATCAAAAAGATTTTGATGCAGTTTTTTATCCGGGTGGTCACGGGCCAATGTGGGACCTGGCAGTAGATCAAAACTCTATTGCTTTGATTGAATCTTTTTACAATCATAAAAAACCAGTAAGTTTTGTTTGTCACGCACCGGCAGCATTAAAAAATGTAAAAATTGATGGTTCTTATTTAGTAAAAGACAAAAAAGTTACCGGATTTTCAAATACCGAAGAAGAAGGTGTTGGATTGACAAAAGTGGTTCCGTTTTTATTAGAAGATGCTTTGAAAGCCAATGGTGGCGAATATTCAAAAGGAGCTGATTGGACACCTTATGCAGTAGAAGACGGTTTGTTGATTACAGGCCAAAATCCGGCTTCATCAAAACTGGTAGCTGAAAAATTAATGGAACAATTAAAAAAATAAGATTCTAAGTCGCTAAGATTTCACTATCTCAAAAAAAACTTAGAATCTTAGCATCTTAGTATCTCAGAAACTTAAAAAATTATGCTAAACTTTGAATTATATAATCCGACGAATTTAATTTTCGGAAAAGGACAAATTGAGAAACTTTCGACTTTGGTTCCAAAAGATGCCAAAATATTATTGGCTTACGGTGGCGGAAGTATTTTTAATAACGGAATTCACGAACAGGTAATTAATAACTTAAAAGGTTTTGATATTGTTGAATTTGGCGGAATTGAGCCTAATCCACATTTCGAAACTTTAATGAAAGCGGTTGAAGTTATAAAGGCAGAAAAAATCGATTTTATCCTTGCTGTTGGCGGTGGATCTGTAATTGATGGTGTGAAATTTATTTCGGCAGCCGTTAACTTTGAGGGTAATCCGATTGATATTTTGCAGAAGCGTTTGCTGATTAAAGAAAATGCGGTTCCATTTGGAACTATTTTAACATTGCCGGCAACTGGAAGCGAAATGAATTCCGGATATGTCGTAACGATTAAAGCAACTCAGGAAAAATTAGCTTCTGGTGGAAGTGCGTTATTTCCAAAATTCTCAATTTGCGATCCCACCGTAATTGAATCGTTGCCAAAAAGACAATTGCAAAATGGTGTTGTCGATGCTTACACACACGTAATGGAACAATATCTGACCTATCCACACGAAGGTTTTTTACAAGACAGAATTGCCGAAGGTATTTTACAGACTTTAATTGAAGTAGGTCCAAAAGTAGTAGAAAACCCGACGGATTATGCGTTGGCTTCGAATTTTATGTGGAGCTGTACGATGGCTTTAAATGGATTAATCCAAAAAGGAGTTCCTTCAGACTGGGCAACGCACATGATTGGTCACGAGTTAACGGCTTTATACGGAATTGATCATGCGAGAACTTTGGCAATTATTGGCCCAAGTTTATACAATGTGATGTTTGAAACCAAAAAAGGAAAACTGGCACAATACGGAAGAAGAATCTTCAACTTAACAGGTTCTGATGATGAAGTGGCAAAAGAAGCTATCAATAAAACGGTAGAATTTTTCCACACGATGGGAATGGATACCAAACTTTCGCAATACACAAATGATTACAGCGAAACAGCAGATTTTATTGTAAACCGTTTTAATGAAAGAGGCTGGAAGGGATTAGGAGAAAATCAATTGGTAACTTTAGAAAAAGTGAAATCTATTGTTGAGATGAGTTATTAATAAATAAATTCCAATGCTCTTTAGCTCTGTTATTGGATTTGGAATTTAAACAAAAAGGCGTTCTTAAAATATTTAGGAACGCCTTTTAAAATACTAAAACAAAACTAACTAACTCAAGTCTTACTAAATTCATTTAAAAATCTAATTTATAACTATTTACAACGCAGTGATTCTGTTTTTATTGTATGCAAATAAAAATAAATTTATTTTATTCAAAATCATTAAAAAAAAGCCATTCTTAAATTTCTTAAATCAGATTTTGTGTTATTACTGCATTATTAAGTACTTTTGTTTTAAATTATTAAAATAATGAGCAAAAATCTAAAATTTGCAGTAATTGGAGGAGGTAGCTGGGCAACGGCAATTGCAAAAATGCTGTGCGTGAATCTTTCTGAAATTTCGTGGTACATGCGCAATGAAGCTGCAATTGAGCATATTCAAAAATACAAACACAATCCAAACTATTTAAGTTCAGTTGAATTTGATACCAATAAACTTAAATTGACTAATGATATAAATCAGGCGATAGAATACGCAGATTATTTAATCTTTGCCATACCATCTGCTTTTTTAAATGACGAATTACAAAAACTGACCCTTTCTTTAGAGGATAAAATAATATTCTCTGCTATTAAAGGAATTGTTCCGGAAACCAGTTTAATTGTTGGAGAGCATTTTCACATTCAATATGATATTCCTTATTACAATATTGGAGTGATAACAGGTCCTTGCCATGCCGAGGAAGTAGCGTTGGAAAGACTTTCCTATCTGACAATTGCCTGTGGTGATCCTGAAAAAGCTTCAATTGTTGCTAAAAATCTATCAGGAAATTATATTAAAGCAAAAATTTCGGACGATATTATCGGAACAGAATATGCTGCAATGCTTAAAAACATTTATGCCATTGCTGCGGGAATTGCCCACGGTTTAGGTTATGGTGATAATTTCCAGTCGGTAATGATGAGTAACGGAATCCGGGAGATGCGAAAATTCATCAAGAAAGTACACAAAATGAAACGTAACATCAATGATTCTGCTTATTTGGGCGATTTACTGGTTACAGGATATTCAGTATTTTCCAGAAACAGAATGTTTGGTAATATGATTGGAAAAGGATATACGGTAAAAAGTGCCATGATGGAAATGAGTATGGTGGCCGAAGGATATTATGCAGCCAAAAGTGCTTATAAACTAAATCAGGCTTATGGTGCCAAAACTCCAATTATCGATGCTGTTTATAGTATTTTGTATGAAGGAAAAGATGCAAAATCAGTGTTTAAAAAATTGACCGAATCGTTAGATTAATAACGTATTTAATAACATTAAAAAAAGGCACTTTCTATAATTTAGAAAGTGCCTTTTTTTGATGTTTTAAATTGATTTATTTAACTTCTTTAATTGCCAAAGCATCAATCCACCCTTCCGTGCCATCAGTCAATTCAATTTTTCTCCAGCTTCCCAAAGATTGCATAACATATACTTTTGCACCTTCATGAAGGTTAATGATAGAAGCTCCTGTTTTTTTCGGTTCGCTGCGTACTTCAGTCATTTCTGCAAAAACAATTGCCGGTCTGTCGTTGTCAAATTGGTTTTTTTCTGAAATGCCTGCCGAAACGGTTATCACCAAGGCAAAAAGCAAAATAAACATTATAATAAAATAGATTCTTTTTGAAAGTGTAAGCTGGGAGAAATAGTATCCAATGAAACTTAATAAAAAAGCAAAAGCAATTCCCACTGAAATCATTGCCCATGTATTGTAATGAAAAACAGAAGTAAAGTTGTGAAGTAATTTTGCAAAACCAACTTTTGGAACTTCCTTTATTTCATCAATGGTCAGTTTCTTGGCAAACTTTAAATTATTCAGCGTTTCCGGATCATTGGGTTTTAGAACCAATGCTTTTTCATAATTATAAATAGACGGAGCAACCTTGTTGAGTTTGTAATAACAGTTTCCTAAATTAAAGTATAACTCTGCAGATTGTTGCTTCTCTTCATTAATAATGTTTTCATAACTCTGAATAGCTTCCTGATATTGCCCGTTCTTATACAAAATATTTCCTTTCTCAAAGCTGTTTTGAGCAATGAAAACCTGTGAGAGTAATAGAAAGAGATAGACTACTATATTTTTCATTGTATTAGTTGTAACTGATATGCTTTCCAGCAAATTCTATATTAAACAATTTGTTTTTCCAATTCCGATATGATCAGAACAGCTTTGTCATAATCCTGTTGAATTGATGCGCTTGATGCCGGAGCATAACGGGCAAATTCACAGTTTTCAGTTAAAGTAATGAAATTCTGAACCGATTCCGGATTGGCATTTCTGGATAACAACAATTCACGGATATTATCCTTACTCATTTCTGAAGTTTCAATATGCAGTTTGGCTTTCAGGAAATTGTGCATTGCTTTTTCAAGCGCAATATAAAATGGCTCTTTGTTGTTGAGCTGTTTTTTAGCTTCGGATAAATATTTTTTAGCCAGTTTATTGTTTCTTCTGATTCTGTTACCTGTTACATCACGATCAATAGCTTCTTTCTTCTTCTTGGCAATCACAATGATTGGTAATATCACGAAAGGCAACAGTAATAAGCCATAGAACAAATCAGAACCATAAAAATCATTTTTAGCAGTTGGGATCAAAGTTGTTTTTAACTTGATGTATTTGAATTGTTCCGTTTTAGCGACAACACTTTTTGATGTATCCGATGGTGTTGCTTCAGGAGATGGCCCATCCAAAACATCAATCATGATTTCCTTTGAAGTGATGGTTTTATAACTGCCTGAATTAAGATCGAAATACGAAAACTCCATCGGTTTTATCGCATATTTTCCTTTGTATTGCGGTATGATAGTATACTTGTCCGAGATTTTACCTGACATTCCCGCAAGCGAAGTAGTCACCTTTTCATCATGAACAGGATCATACATTTCCAAGGCATTAGGAACAACAGGTTTTGGTAATGTAAATAATTTCATATTACCGGTTCCCGATGCACTTACAACTAAATCAATGCTTTCTGCATTTTTTAAAGTTGTTTTTGAAGGGGTAACAGTAAATTCAAATTTACCCACCGCTCCGGTAAATCCTAATGGTTTGCTCGCTTCTGGAAGTGGTTTTACATAAATCGTCTTGGCACCGGCAGAAACTATTTTATTTGTTTCGGTCAAAATCATCTGGCCAAACATATCACGACGATTTGTAGGCAGCTGAACCCCAATATCCAAAGAAAGTGGTTCTATGGTAAGCTTGCCTGATTTTTGTGGATATAAAATGGTTTTTTTAAGGACAACAAAATAACATCTTTCCCCTTTAAAATTTCCCTCTTCAATTGCTAATTGCTTGATTTCGATATTTTGATTCCAAAAGTCATTATACTTAGGCTTTCCGAGTTCCTTAAAGCCTGTTACGCCAATATTATTAAAGTATAATTTATAAACTACCGTTATTGGTTGATTTAAATAAGGATTTGTTTTTGAAATTTCAGCAACTAGAGTCAATGTTTCATTACCACTGCCTTGTGGTCTGTCATTTGGATCCCTTTCCTGCGCAACGGCATTGGTAACTACAATTTTTATTGGAGCAGTTTTATAAACCTGACCGTTATATTCAATAGCCGCTTGCTTGATAGTAAGTGTTCCTTTTTGACTAGGCTGAAGAATGTAAGAGTATATTTTTTGAAAGGAGCTTCTTCCGTTTACCCAAGATTGGCTCACTTGCTGACTTGGTCCGCCTACGATCCTGAATCCATCAAAAGAAGGCTGTTCAAAATTATCGCCGTCAACATTCATCATGAAGTCAATGCGAAGTCTTTCATTTAGTCCAAGCGTATTTTTGCTTACTCTGGCTTCAAACTGAACCTGAGCGATTAGCCCTTGAAAACTTAATAGTAACAGGATTAAATATCTTTTCATTACCAGTCTTTTTCTGTTTTTTTAGGTGCTCCTTTTACTTTTTGAGCGTTAACCTTATCCTGAATTTTCTTCTCTTCGTTATTGATAGCATCTAATAAATTTTGAACACGATCTTTTGAGATTCCTCCAGGCATTGGCTTTGGTTCCCCATTATTATCAGATTTATCATCTTTCTTAGGGTCGTTTTTTCCGTCTTTTTTATCCTTGTCCTTATCGCCTTTGTTGTCTTTCTTCTGATCGTCCTTCTTGTCTTTATTATCTCCGTCTTTTTTCTGATCGTCTTTTTTGTCGTTCTTTTTATCTTTATCCTTATTGTCGTTTTTAGGAGGATTTTCTTTTAATTTTTGTTTGGCCAGAGCATAATTGTAACGGGTTTCATCGTCATTAGGGTTGTTACGCAAGGCATTTTTATAGGCCTCTACAGCTTGTGTGTAATCTTTCTCTAACATAAAAACATTCCCAAGATTGTGAAATGCTTTGTGCTTTTCAGGTTTGGTTTTGGCATTTTTTATCGCTTTAGCAAAAGCAAGTTTTGCTTCTGCAGCCTGCTTTTGCTTGTAAATTGTATTTCCTAAATTATAAGATGCAGTGGCACGATTAGGAAACTTTGATTGTGAAATTCGGTAATTTGCTTCGGCATCAACAAATTTATTCTGTTTATACTCTTCATTGGCAGCAGGCAATGTTTTATCCTTTTCTTGTGCCGAAATCGCCAAAGAAGCCGTTAGTAAAATATAAAGAAGTAAATTTTTCATTCTGTTTTTTGTTTTATTGTTTCCGTTTTTACAGAAACAATTATTTCTTTTCGTTAAATAAATTCAACTCTTTGATCCAGTTTGTTTTGCGCTCCAACAGGAAAATATCCAAAAACAACAGAAAAAAGGCAAAGCCAAGAAACCATTGGAATTGGGATTGAAATTCAGCCATTTGCGTGGCTTCAAATTCTGTTTTCTGGATATTGTTCAATGCATTTTTTACGTATTCCAAAACTTCCTTCGTATTGCCGCCATAAACATAACCGCCTTTTGTTGCTTTTGCAATAGCTCTTAATCCGTCCTGGTTTAGTTTTGTAATGACTGTCTGTCCCTCATTATCTTTTTGATAGCTTTTGACAACACCATTTTCTTTCAGCGGAATCGTTCCTCCTTTTTCCGTTCCGATACCAATGGTGATGATTTTCATTCCAATCTTGTTGGCTTCATCAGCAGCAACAGAAGCGCCTTCAGAATGGTCTTCACCATCAGAAATTAAAATTAATAACTTGCTGGTTTTGCTTTTCTCATCAAAATATTTTGCAGATAATCTAATTGCTTCGTCAAGTGATGTTCCCTGTGAGGATACCATATCAGGATTCATGCTTTGCAGAAACATCTTCGCTACGCTGTAATCTGTTGTAATCGGTAAAACCGGAAAAGCACTTCCTGCATAGGCTACAATTCCAATTCTGTCACTTCCTAATTGGTTTATAATTTGAGAAACCAGCTGCTTGCTCTTATCCAGACGATTTGGTGCAATATCTTCAGCCAGCATACTTTTAGAAACGTCAACAGCAAAAACAATATCGATTCCTTCGCGTTTCACGGTTTCCATCTTGGTTCCCATTTTTGGATTGACCAAACCAACAATTAAGCAGGTAACAGCCAAAAGAAATACCACAAGTTTTAAAACCGGTTTAAATACGGAACGTTCCGGACTCAGTCTGTTTACCATTTCCAAATCCCCAAATTCACGTTGTTTTTTTCTTTTCCAATACATATTAAAAAGAAAAACACATACCAAAATCGGGATGAGCAGCAAGAGATATAAATATTTTTTTTCGTCTAATTCCATTTTAAATTTTAGATTTCTGAATTTAGATTTTAGATTATTTTAAATCTAAAATCAAATAAAGCTTCTGTAAACTGTATTTCGCAATCCTACTTCCAACAATAATAAAAATCCTGAGAGAAGAACAAAAAAGCGGTATTTTTCATCATAATCATAGAATTTCAATTCCTGTATTTCAGTGGTCTCCAATTTGTTGATCGCATTGTAAATTTCGGCTAACTTGTCGTTGCTGGTTGCTCTGAAATAGGTTCCTTCCGTTTTACGGGCAATGCTTTTCATCAGCTGCTCATCAATTTCCACTTTTTGCATTTTGAAAAGGAAACCGCCGTTTGGTGCATAAGCATATGGAAATTCAGCCATTCCATTGGTTCCAATTCCTACGGTATATACTTTTATGCCATATTGTTTTGCGATATCGGCAGCCGTTTCTGGCTCAATAAATCCGGCATTGTTTACACCATCGGTAAGTAAAATAATAACCCTGCTTTTTGCTTTACTGTCTTTTAATCTATTTACTGCTGTTGCTAATCCCATTCCAATTCCGGTACCATCTTTTAGCGCATTGTCATACTTTATTCCTTTTATTGCTTCTAAAATGATAGCTTTATCGCTTGTTACAGGTGTTTTGGTGTAGGCTTCAGAAGCGTATAAGACCAATCCGATTCTGTCATTAGGTCTTTCGCTTACAAAATCTGCAGCAACTCTTTTTAAAGCTTCCATACGGTTAGGCTTTAAATCTTTAGCCAGCATACTTCCTGAAACGTCAATTGCCATTACGATATCAATTCCTTTTGTCGTTTTGGTTTGGTTGCTGATGTCAACAGTTCTTGGTCGTGCCAATGCAATAATTAATGAACTCAAAGCAATAATCCTGAAGACATACAAGAAAGGTTTTAATCTCGTTAAAAAGGATTCGGAATTTTTAAATCCCTGTGTTGAGCTCATTTTCAGAGTGGCCGATTGTTGATTTCGTTTCCAGAAAAACCAGGCGATTGCAATTGGGATCAGTAAAAAGAGCCAAAAAAATTCCGGATTTAAAAAAGTTAATTTTCCCATTAGTTGCTTGCTTTTTTAAGTTCAACAGAATTTAAAATTCTGTTCGAAATATCATTAGCATACGTATCTCCTTCTTCATGAAATATAGCAATTTGCTGTAAGCCACCATCTTGTTTGAACATCAGGACTTCGTAATAAAGTTTCGTGCTTGACTTCAGATTTTCATTAATAAAAGTAAAAGTTCCGTAACCTTTTATACCAGTAATACCTTCCTTGGTTTCAAAATCTTCCTGTTTTACAATCATATTTTTGGCACCCTGGGCTTCAATTATTTTTAAGTTACCTTCCAATGCTTTCGTTAAATCAATTTCGGTAGGATTTTTAAATTTTGCAGTCGAAACCGTGATGTAAAAGTTGTCCAGTAAACTTCCGTATCCAAAAAGCTGCATTTCCTTAATTAGAGCCATAGCTTCTTTAGGAAGTACTTTTTGAGTATCCAGACGTTTTAAAACTTTTGGAGTTTCAACTAAAATTCCAGGGTTTCCATATTCACTTTTTATCCATTCTCCTTCCAGTAATTCTTTTGTTGGGTGACCGATAACATTGTCTTTAACATATTTAAATCCCTTCGTTACTATAAAGAAAGAAGTTGTAGCAACTAATAAAAATGCAACAGTTCCTACTGCAATGGCAATACGTTTGTTACGTTTTTTCTGCAGTTGCATTTTAATTTGTTTCTGTTTTTGAGCTTCATTCAATAACTGATCTTCTTCTTCAACAGGAATTTCTGTTGGAATAGCATTGTCAAGCGTTAAAATGGCTTTCTGAATTTTATTTCGGTCTTCTGTAATTTCAAATTCCAGTGGTTTGGATTTTGCAAATTTTACCAAATCCGCCTGACGCAAAACACGTTCCAGATTTTCTACGGTTTCAGGAGTTAAACTCATTTTCTTTTTAGTAGAAGCTGTTTTAAGTCCCTGAATCAATTCTGAAGTGGTGCTTTCCATTGCCGGAATCTGAATGGCTTCCTCAATATAATTACGGGCAATGTCCGTTAATTCACTATAATATTCCTTTATTTCTCCTTTTTGCCAAAGCTCCTTTTTTTCAAGGTTATTCAGTAAACTTGTAGCTTTCTCAATAGGTGTTTTGTACACTTCCTCTTCAATTTTTTTCTGCTGGCGTTTTTTGATAAACCAATATACAAAAGCACCAATTCCTAAAAATAATAAAAAACCTAAAAGATATTTCCACCAGTCTCCGGATTCATCAACAGTTGAAATATCTTTAATATCGTACATTTTTTGTTGTAAGGTGTCGACTTTTACAGCGAAAACTTCAACACGAATAGAGTCGGTCAAGTATGGTTTTTTATCAATTAAAATCTTGATACCCGGAATTGTGTATTTACCGGAATCAAATTGTGTTAATCCATATTTTTTGATCAGTTCATAAGTATCGTTTTTCTTAACTGTGTCAACAGGGTATGACTCAATAACTTCCAGCGCTCCAATGTTTTTTAGTTTTGGAAAAACAACTTTGGATTGCGAACCAACGATCGTTTTAAGAGTTAACTTAAATTCAGCCCCAATTTTATTTTTGGTAGTATCAATGCTGGTTTCAATCTGTTTTTGTTGTGAGAAAACAGTTGATGTCAGTAAAAATAGAAATATGTAAAATTTTAATTTCATTTGATTTTTGATTTCAGATTTTAGTCTAAAATGAATGCTTAAGGATGAACACACATGGCACAGATTTAAGCGGATTATATTTTTTAGTACTTGTTAAATCTAATATTCTAAGAAGTCTAAAATTCTTAGCGGGATTTGAAATAACCCAGTAATTTGGTTACGTAATTTTCGTCAACTCTTGTGTTGACAACCCCAGCACCGGATTTGCTAAAAATTTCCTTAAAATAGTTAACCCTTTCCTGATAATGTTTCTCGTAATTCATTCGAACCGATTTTGAACTGGTATCAACCAATTGAATTTTTCCGGTTTCTGCATCCAGCATGGTGACCATTCCTAAATTCGGGATTTTTTCTTCACGGATATCATACACACGAACACCTGTAATGTCATGCTTTTTTGAAGCAATTTTTAAAGTCTGCTCGTAATTCTCCGACATGAAATCTGAAATCACAAACACGATAGCTTTCTTTTTTTGAGTTCCGGACAGAAATTTTAAAGCAGCTCCAACATCCGTTTTTTGGCTTTTTGGTTCGAATTCAATCAATTCACGAATGATTCTTAAAACATGCGAACGGCCTTTTTTTGGCGGAATATACAATTCGACATTATCAGAAAATAATATTAATCCAATCTTGTCATTATTTTGTGTAGCCGAAAAAGCCATCGTTGCCGCAATTTCGGTGACGATGTCTTTTTTAAACTGACTTTTTGAACCAAAACCCTCAGAACCCGAAATGTCAACCATTAAAACCATAGTCAATTCGCGCTCTTCTTCAAAAACTTTTACGTGGGCTTCGTTGTAGCGTGCGGTTACATTCCAGTCGATGTTACGAATATCATCGCCATATTGGTATTGGCGAACCTCGCTAAAAGTCATCCCGCGTCCTTTAAATGAAGAATGGTACTCTCCCGAAAAGATATGATTGCTCAGTCTTTTGGTTTTGATTTCTATTTTCCGTACTTTTTTTAAAAGCTCTTTTGTATCCATTTTTTCGGATTGTAGATTGTAGATTTTAGACTTTAGATTATTTTAGATTGCTGATTTTTAAATCTAAAATCAGCAATCTAAAATCTAAAATTCTTTAAGGTACTTCAATCTCGTTTACGATTTTGTTGATAATGTCTACAGAAGTAATATTTTCGGCTTCAGCCTCATACGTAATCCCAACTCTGTGACGTAAAACATCATGTACAACGGCACGAACGTCTTCCGGAATTACATAACCACGACGTTTGATGAAAGCGTAACATTTTGCTGCAACGGCTAAATTTATACTTCCACGTGGTGATGCTCCAAAACTGATAAGTGGTTTTAAGTCGGCCAGTTTGTATTTTTCCGGATAACGGGTAGCAAAGATGATATCTAAGATATATTTTTCGATTTTTTCATCCATATAAACCTCACGAACTGCTTCCTGCGCACGCAAAATCTGTTCTACAGAAACTACAGCATTTACTTTTTCGTAAGATCCTTTTAAGTTTTGACGAATTACAAAACGCTCTTCATCAATTTTTGGGTATTCAATTACGGTTTTCAACATAAAACGATCGACCTGAGCTTCAGGAAGCTGGTATGTTCCTTCCTGCTCTACAGGGTTTTGAGTTGCCAGTACTAAAAACGGACGATCTAATTTGAAAGTCGTATCGCCAATAGTAACTTGTTTTTCCTGCATTGCCTCCAAAAGTGCAGACTGAACCTTTGCCGGAGCACGGTTAATCTCATCCGCAAGTACGAAGTTGGCAAAAATTGGTCCTTTTTTAATGGAAAATTCGTTTGCTTTAATGTTGTAAATCATCGTTCCAACAACATCGGCAGGTAATAAATCGGGAGTAAACTGAATACGGCTGAAGGAACCTTGTACTGCCTGAGACAATGTATTGATCGCTAAAGTTTTGGCTAATCCCGGAACACCTTCCAATAAAATATGACCTTGACCCAAAAGACCAATTAATAAACGCTCGACCATATGTTTCTGGCCCACAATAACTTTGTTCATTTCCATTGTAAGAAGGTCTATAAAAGCACTTTCTCTTTCAATTTTTTCA
>Ga0247812_10000516_pt1 | contig 24329 bp, 23 predicted proteins | sample UWRJL149409B1_FD_178011 | JGI IMG/M metagenome (GOLD analysis project Ga0247812, IMG submission 178011) | Plant litter microbial communities from Arlington Agricultural Research Station in Wisconsin, United States - UWRJ-L149-409B-1 | ecosystem: Environmental > Terrestrial > Plant litter >...
GGGCACGGCGCTATTCCTGCGCCAGAAGGGTCGGATCGCCCTGACCGACAGCGGCCGATCCCTGCTGGAGGCCATGACCCAGGTCGCTGGCATCCTCAACGACAGCCTGAGCCGCATTGAGCAGGAACGCCACGGAGCCCTGGTGGTCAGTTGCGTGCCCTCCCTGGCGACCGAATGGCTGGTGCCTCATCTGGAGGATTTCTACCGGAGCCACCCCGGGATTGAGGTGTTCGTCCGCTCGGAGATGCAGCCATCAACCGCGGAGCGGATGGAGGATGACGGCATAGATGTGATCCTCGATTACCAGCCTGAAGCGCCACAGGGCCTGCATCAGCTCGCTGAGGTTCAGGAGTACGTCTTTCCTGTCTGCTCGCCCCGTTATCGGGACCGGCTCCCGGAACTGGACGCGGCCGAGGGGCCTGTTTTGCTGCAGGACGACTCTTCCTGCTGGGGAGCTCCGGCGGATGTCGAATGGACCACCTGGCGCGAGGCGTCAGGCTCGTCCTGGCCGGGCCGGCCCACGGCGACCCGCCACTTCAACCTGGCGACCCTGGCCAACCACGCGGCCATGTGTGACCAGGGCGTCGCCATCGGACGAACTGTCCTCGTCAGCCGTCTGTTGCTCAAGGGCGAGCTGGTGCCGGCCGTGGCGTCTCCCCCGGTCCCGGGCTCGATCTACCGTCTGCTGACCAACCGTCCCGGCGACGCGCGCTCGGCCGTCCGGCAGTTTGCTCGCTGGTGGAGCGGAGCGATGATGGAGACCCAGACCATGACCCTGGGATCCCTCGCAAGCGACCGTCTCTCCGCATACTAGACGTCCATCAGGTCGGGATCGGCCTGAAGGCGAGGTCGTGGAAGTCGAAGCTGAAGTCCGCGATTGGCGAGAGCGCCTTCATGGTCACGCCGGTGACGGCGCCCTGTTCGATCGCGAAGGAGAGGACCGCGTCTTCGCCTGCGCCACGAGGGAAACGGGTCCGGAAGGCGTCCACACCGAAGGGCTCGAGCACGCTCTTGAAGGCCGGGGTGGGCAGGAAATCAATGGTCAGACTTGCGCCTGAGCGGGCGATCCTGATGTCGCCGTACCAAGGATCCCGATAGAGGCCGGCGTAACGCTCGAGCGGAAGGCTCGGCCCGCCGGACGGCGTCGGAAAGTCGCCGGACCCGAGAAGGGCGCTCACCTGGCCGACGGTCTCGTCGATCGTGCGGCGAGTGTGGCCAAGCCAGTCGAAGTCGGGGACCTCAAGGAGGTGGTCCATGATGGCGTAACGAAGCCCGGAGACGGGGTCGCTGTCTTCTGTGTTGGTGAAGACGACGAAGCCGATCCCCTGATCTGGCAGAAGCGTGGTCCGGGTGATCTGGCCGGCGAGGCCGCCGGAATGGGACAACATCCGCCGGCCGCGGTAGTCGGCCACGCCCCAACCCAAGGCATAACCCGACATCACCGACCGCTGGGGCGCTGCAGCTGTCGGTCCGGGGCCGGAGCCTATGAGGGTTTGCGGTTTCCACATCTCGGCGGATTGCGCAGCGCTCCAGAGCCTGGCGCCATCCGGCAAGGCCCCGCCAGACAACTGGACGGTGAGCCAGGGCACGATGTCGGTTAGGCTGGCGTTGATGCCACCCGCCGGCCCAATGACCGCGCCCTCGTTGGCCGGGACGACAACCAGCTCTCCGATCCCGCGCGTGGGAGGACCCAGGCGCGCATGGCGGCTGGCATGGTCATCGCCCCGAACAAGGGTCGGGTTGGAGACCGCGTCTCGCATGCCCAGTGGCGTGAAAATCCGCTGTTGAACAAAGGCGTCCCACCCCAGACCGGACACCCGCTGCAGAAGGACGCCCGCGACGATGTAGAGGGTGTTGTCATAGGCGTAGCCCGCGCGGAACCCGGTCGCGGGGCGAAAGTGCTTCAAGGCCCGCAAGACGTCGTCGGCCTCGCGGTCGGTTCTAGGAAAGATCAACAGGTCGCCGGCGCCCAGCGGCAGCCCGCTGCGATGCACGAGCAGATCCCTGACCGTCATCATGGCCGTGATGGCCGGGTCGTGCATTTCGAACTCGGGCAGATGGTCGACGACGGGGTCGTCCCATCCGAGTTTTCCCTCATCGACCAGAATGGCCAGGCAGGCGCTGAGGAAGGCCTTGCTGTTCGATGCGATCGCAAACTGCGTGTGGGGGCCCACACGTGCCGCCTGACCCAGCGTCCGGACGCCCCAGGTCCTGATCAGGGGCGGCTCGTCAGGACGGACGATCGCAACACCGACGCCGGGGATTTCAAACGCACGCATGAAGCCTTCGACAATACTGTCGAGGCTCTCGGCGGAACCCGATGCGGGCTGGTGGGGATGCGCGCGACTGATGCCAGGCCCGGCGGCGAGGGCGGCGCCGCCCGCCAGACCGGCCAGCAGACTGCGCCGTCTGATCAAGGAGGGGGGTGTCGGGCGGCTCATCGCGCGTTGGTCCGGCAGGCGGCGCTTGGACGGTATGGCGGCACAAAGGGGGCGACGTTAGACTGGAGCTGACGCCATTCGGCGTCAGTGAAGGCCAGAGCCGATTTTTCGCCGGCGTAATAGATGTTGAGGTCGAGGCCCTCGGTCCAGTCGGACGCCATAAGAAAACGATCCAGGCCAATGCGACGGATCAGACCCTCCAGGGTGGCGACATCGGCGGGCGCTGCGGGCAGTTTGCCGACATTCGCGATCAGGTCCGGGACCATGGCGAGATCGAAATAGAGATTGCGGAGGCCGTCCGGGTCGCGCTCGATCGCGTCAGCGAAGACGCCAAGCGCGGCCAGCGAGCCTGCATCGACGCCCCCGCCGCCGCCGGCGTGTGCGATCTGGACGGTTGTTCTTTTGGCGGCGGGCAGGACATCGCGCAGGAAGATCCGTACATCCCCAGCGCCGTAATCCGCGCTGCGGCCCTGAAGGTGCACCACGATCGCAAGGTGCGCGTCCGCAGCGGCGGCGAAGACTTCGGCCAGGCGGCGGACCTGGTCTGGAGATCGCAGATCGACGGCGGAGTTTCCGAACTGAAACTTGACGCCCTTTGTGCCGCCCGTCCGACCCCAGTAGGCGATTTCGTCGAGAGCGTTGTCGGCAAGAGGATTGACGCTGACCACGGCGATCAGACGTCCGCAACTCGCACGCGCCTGTTCGACGATGAAGCTGTTCTCACGCCGAGTGGCGGCGGCGACGTCGAGGCCGGGATCGTCTGTGCTCGGTGAAGCAAAGAAGTAGGCGTTCGATAGCAGGACGCCCCGGCCGATGTGTGCGGCGTCCAGGGCGGCGACGACGACCGCACCGGTCGAGGCCCGGGTGGACATCGCTGCAAAGCAGCTCTGGGTCTTGGCGCACTGCATCTCGAGGTTGCGCGACGTCTCGGGAGAAAAGACATGGATGTGATGATCGACCTGCGGCCAACCGAGGGGAGGGGCGGGCAGGGTGGCGGGGTGCGTCGCGCACCCACCCGCCAACAACGGTATGGCCAGGATCGCCAGGCCCGAGATCCGTGAGAAGGAAGGGGTCATCAATGCCTCGTTTGAACCGGCGATACGACGCAAATGGTGTTTGCGAGTCCGGGTCGTTCAGGCAGCAGACGCATTCCACGCACAAGGTGGCAAGCGCTCAAATCTGGGGACGATATTAGCTGAACAGATGGCTGCCCGCCGCCGCCCTGGGGTCTGCTAATGGCGTCATTAGGTTTCACCATTTCCCGCCACGAAGGATTTACGACGAAGGTGGCGGCATGAGCGATGTGAGACACAGCCCCGCGTCCCGCCAACCTGTTCTGCGGCGTAGCGGAACGTGACGCCTGCTCGCGCGACACCTGGCGAACGGACCTGGTTCGGTCAGCCCGCAGGCCTGACGATCCTGTTCCTGACCGAGATGTGGGAGAAGTTTTCCTACTACGGCATGCGGGTCTTGTTGATCTACTACATGACCAAGCAGCTCCTGATCGGTCAGGGCCACGCTTCACTGATCTATGGGCTCTACACCGGGTTCGCCTATTTCACGCCCATCATCGGCGGGATGATCGCAGATCGGTGGCTTGGACGCAGAAGGGCTGTGATTCTGGGCGGCCTGATCATGGCCGTTGGCCATTTCATGATGGCGTCCGAGCCTCTGTTCTTTCCTGCCCTCGTCGCTATCGCGGTCGGCAACGGCTTTTTCCTGCCCAGTCTGCCCAGCCAGATCGGCGCGCTCTACGCCCCCGAGGACCCGCGCCGCTCGGGCGCCTACAGCATCTACTATGTCGGCATAAACATCGGAGCCCTGCTCGCCCCGCTGCTGTGTGGGGCCGTCGGTGAAATCTATGGATGGCATTGGGGGTTCACCCTAGCCGGCGTCGGCATGCTGTTCGGGCTGGTCATCTACACGGCAGGCGCCCGCCTTCTGCCGCCGCAGCCGCCCCTGCGACCCGTCTCGGCGCCTCGGGCCGAGCGACGCACAGACGCTGTCGCCCTGTTGTTCGCGGTCGGTTTCGCGGTCGTGCTGCTTCGCGGGGCTTATGAGCAGGTCGGAAACACTGTCGCGCTCTGGGCGGACTCGCAGGTCGATCGGACCTTGGCGTCCGGCGTGCTGATACCGCTGACCTGGTTTCAGGCCCTGAACCCACTCCTGATCTTCCTGCTGACGCCGGTTCTGGTGGCGGTGTGGACCCGTCAGGCGCAGCGCAAACGTGAACCCGGAACGGCGGTGAAGATGGCCATCGGCGCGGCTGTGATTGGCGTGGCCTTTCTGCTTCTAGCCGGGGTTACGGCCCACTCCGAGAGCCAGGGCGAGCCGGCCAACTGGCTCTGGTTGGCTGCGTTCATCGCCCTTCTTACAGCGGGCGAACTTTGGGTGCTGCCGGTCGGTCTCGGCCTTTTCGCCCGTCTGGCGCCCCAAACCCTGACAGCCACCACGGTCGCAGCCTGGTTCTTCGCCACCTTCTTGGGCAGCCTGTTGGCCGGAGGTCTCGGCGTGCTCTGGGGACTGGTCGATCACGCCCTCTATTTCGCGCTGATGGCTGTGCTGTGCGCCGCTTCCGCCTGCCTGCTCGCCCTGCTGAACCGGTCGGTGCGCGCTGTCGAGGCTGCGGCTATCGCGACGCCCGCGCGCCCGGACGCTCATCGCTGACGGCGGTTTTGCTCGTCCGCCGACCTCCATTCGCCTGAGGATCTCCATGAAAGCCGAAATCGAACCCTTCCACGCCATCTCCATCAGTTTGCTCGCGCACGCTCTCAAGCAGGAAGGGCGTTCGATCATCCATATGGAGTTTGGCCAGCCCTCAACCGGCGCACCCGCTGCCGCCATCGCGGCGGCCCACCAGGTGCTCGACACCGACGGGATGGGCTATTGGGACAGCGCGCCTTTGAAGGTGAAGCTGGCGAGCCACTACCTCGCCACCTACGGGGTCGTCGTCGAGCCTAGCCAGTTCATCTTCACCTGTGGCGCGTCGCCCGCGCTGGTTCTGGCTCTCACATCGCTTCTGGCGCCAGGCGACCGCGTCGCCCTCGCTCGGCCGGGCTACGTCGCGTACCGCAACACCATCAAGGCCCTTCATCTGGTCCCGGTTGAGATCGCCTGCGGTCCGGCCGAGCGGTTCCAGCTGACGGCGTCGGCCCTTGAGGCCCTGGAGCCTGCGCCGCACGCAGTCATCATCGCCAGTCCGGCCAATCCCACCGGGACGATCATCAACGCGGCGGAACTTGAGGCGATTGCTGTGGTCTGTCGCGAGCGCGGTATTCGCATCATCTCCGACGAGATCTATCACGGGCTCAGTTTTGGAGCCCCGGCGCGATCCATCCTTGAGTTCGAGCCCACCGCTCTGGTCGTCAATAGCTTCTCGAAATACTTTAGCATGGTGGGATGGCGTCTGGGTTGGCTGCTGGCGCCTCTCAATCACGTTGAGCGAGCCAGGGCTTTCATGGGCAATCTGTTCCTGACGGCTCCCTCTCTCAGCCAGCACGCGGCCTTGGCGGCGCTCGACAGCCTCGAAGAGCTCGACGGACACCTTGTGGTCTACGCCCGCAATCGCGACCTGCTGGTGGCCGCCCTGCCGTCCATCGGTCTCAACGTCTTCGCGCCGCCGGACGGAGCCTTCTACATCTATGCCGACATCGGCCATCTCTCTCAGGACAGTCTGGCCTTCTGCACAGAGATGCTGCGCGACATCGGGGTCGCCACTTCGCCAGGCATCGACTTCGACCCGGTCGATGGCGGCCATTTTATCCGCATGAGCTTCGCGGTTTCCACCTCTCAGGTCGAGGAGGCGATTGCGCGCATGAAGCCTTGGTTCGCCGCGCGAACCTCTGAGGTGCGTGAGCTGTGATGGTCGCGACACGTCATGACCTTGGAGCCGGGGTTACGCGCCGACCGTTGGCGCCGACGCCTGCCCAGACTGCCCGGATCGGCCAGTACGGTCGGGGCGAGGAACGGTTCGACGTCTTCGAGCGTGATGCACGCCTGATGATCGTCAGACCAGACGGGCGTGTCGCGGAGATGCGGCCGTTCCGCCAGGACCGGTACTATCTATCGCCTCATGCCGGGGGCTCGGGAGACCCGCTTGAACAGATTGCCTTCGCAACACCGGAACCGGGTGCGGCGAGATTAAGCTGGAAACGTCGGCGCTACCTTCGCAAAGATTTCGGTGCGGAGGCGATCGCGACCTTCCAGTCCTCGCTGTCCTCCATGATCGCTAAGCCGACAGAAGCCGCCAGACCGCATGCGTCTGGCTTGCGGCGTCCCGCCCTCATCGCCGTTAGCGATGTCGCCCCCGGCATTCGGGAAGACATGCGTTATGCAACCGCTGACAACTTCCTCGGGTTTCCTGTCTACGATCGACCCGAAGCCTACCTGCATCATCCCGTGGCGGAGGCTCTGGGTGGGATCGATCGTGCGCTTGGACGCATGGGCTACGGGCTGGTCATTCACGACGCCTACCGGCCCTGGGCGGTCACCAAGTTGTTCTGGGACAATGTTCCGGAGCCCTTCCGCGCCCTCGTTGCGGATCCCGCGCTGGGCTCTGTTCATAACAGGGGTTGCGCCGTGGACGTCACCCTGTGGGATCGTGACACCGGGCGGGTCGTCGAGATGCCAGGTCGCTATGACGAACCAACATCACGATCCGCCCGCAACTACATCGGAGGATCGTCACAACAACGCTGGGTGCGCGACCTGCTTGGGCTCGCGATGGCGCGCGGCGGCTTCGCCGGTCATCCCGAAGAGTGGTGGCATTTCGACTTCGAGGGCTGGGAGCAAATCGCGGTCGAGGATTTGCCGCTGGAAAGCCTCTAAGCGATCTGGGCTCGGCGGCGGTTCATTCTCCCTATGCTACCGCAGATCGTTGCCATCCCGTCGACCCGGATCGATCGAAGTGCGATCTGCCTTCCGTGCTTCGGCCAGTCGTGCGCCTTCCTGGGCCGTGACCGAAAACAGCTTTTCCGGATCCGACGCGCGCAGGGTCAAGGCGATGGCTTCGGCCCCTTGCGCGACCGGGATTTCGCGCATACCGGACGCAAGTCCGTCCAGAATGATAGAGGCCGCCGCCTCAGGACGCATGCCGGCATCAATGTTGGCGTCAGAGCGCCCTCGCGCCGTGCCGTCGGCGCCCAAGGCGTTGACGGCGATATTGGTTCTTACGGAACCCGGAAGAATGACGCTGACCTGAATGTTGTACGCCGTCTCAATCTCGGCTCTCAGGGCGTCGAAATAACCTACGCAGGCATGTTTGGCGGCGCTGTATCCGCTCAGCATGGGTGCCCCCACCTTGCCCGCGACGGAGCTGACCACAGCAAGATGGCCGTGGCCTTGCTTTATGAGTTTTGGGAGGATGAGCTGGGTTAGCCGCATGGGCGCGAAATAGTCGATCTCCATAAGCCGGCGGTAAACCTCGAACTCTGTATCGATTGCCAAACTGCGCTGGCTGATACCCGCATTGTTAACCAGGAGGTCGATCCCATCGCGCCACTCCCAAGCAGTTCGCACCGCCTCTGGCAAAGCTGCGAAATCCGTGGCTTCGAAGGGTAGGACGAGGGTATCGGCGTCAAGAACCCGGGCGAGGGCTTCGAGTGCATCGCTTCGCCGGCCTGATACTACGAGGCGGGCGCCCCGAGCAGAAAGACCGTGTGCGAGGGCCTCGCCGATCCCTGAGGATGCCCCTGTGATCCAAACTGTCTTGTTATGATAGCTCACCGGTCCCACTCCTAAGGTTCGCGACCCATAGCCAATCTTCGGCTAATCGTGTGGGACCATCCTCGTTGACAAGGCAAGCGCGCCAATCCCGTTTGCTAATGCAGGCATTAGGTTTGGACACCGCCGTCATGAGCGTTGCTGAAGGTGGATTAGCGCGTCTCGTTCACAGTCAGCTTCAGCTTACGGAGATAGAAGCTAACAAGCGGGGGTCTCATCGGCCAGCGGCCGGCTCCGATTTATCCCTTAGGCGCAGAGCGGGAGAGGGCGCCCCAGGTCCGAGTTTGACTCATCTTGGTCTTCCACAATGTCCGCTTTCCGGCAGAATTTAGAGATGATCAAGCTTATCAGCAGCGCCGCCAAGCCCGCAGTGGCATGAAGCGGCAGCGTTGATGTCGAGGATTGCCGAGCATGCCGCAGATAGTGATCCTCACGATTAGGGCACCCGGAGCTACTCACATATCCAGTCTTCCGACCTGGCAGAGACGTCATTGCATTCGTTCGTCCGCAGCCCGAGATTGTTTCTCCGCTGAGAGCCGGCGCCGGACTGAGCCCCGATTAGACATTCGCGGTCGGACAGCTGGCGGTTCCCTAGGTAAAACCGCTTACTTGTCGCGTGCGTCTGCGGTTGGCTAAGCAGAATACTGCATCGCCGTGATTGTGGATCGTTCCCAGTCGCAGTTGCCATGCTCCGGAGCGATTCGTGATACGCAGGGTCGTTCTGATCGACGACGACGCTGCGGTGCTCGAGTCACTCGAAGCGGTTTTCTCGTCGGCCGACTATGAAGTTGAAGCTTTCGAGTCCGCAACGGCCTTCCTGAGGGCGCTTCCTGGAATGTCCCCGGCGTGCATCATCACGGACCTGCGCATGCCGGAAATGGACGGGCTCACGCTGGTTACGAAGCTGACGGGCGAGATGGGCGTTTCCTGGCCAATCGTCGTCATCAGTGGACACGCCGATGTGCCCGACGCCGTCTCCGCGATGCAAGCCGGCGCAATCGACTTCCTGATCAAGCCATTCGCCCCGCAGAAGTTGCTCGCCGTGGTGCAGGCGAGCTTGTTCAACCACCCGGGCTTTTCGACTTCGCCTGAAACGGACGCTGATCAGCGCTACGCCACCCTCACCGAGCGCGAACGCCAGGTCGTTGAACTCCTGACGTCGGGTGGCAGCAGCAAGACGGCGGGGCTCGCCCTCGGCATCAGCCCCAGGACAGTCGACGTTTTTCGGGGAAGGATCATGCGAAAGATGGGGGTAGCCAACATCGCCGCCCTCGCGACAGCCATAGCGGCCGTGAGCCAAATCGTTCGTCGGGCGCCGGAGACTACCTAGAAAAGGTGCACTGATGCGAACACAGATTCCAGAATGGATCCCTTAGCTAGGTACTAATTACTAGTTAATCAGCCCGAAACCCCGTTGCGGCTCAATACGCGAGACAGAGGCATCCCGTCTTGTCAGTGGCGCAGAACCGCGCCGTCCGGAGACCCCCATGGCATTCATGGAGGCGCGCGCCGATTACGGCATGTCGCTTGTCGCGGCTGTTGGCACGACCATGGTAAAACGCGTCCAAGAGCGCCCCGTCCGCGGTCTTTTCGCGGCCGCGACCGCGGCTATTTTTCATCCTCTGACCGGCGTGACTGTCGCGATTGTCTGGCTGCTCGCGTTTCTTCTGATTCAGGTGCTGGAAGTCGTGATCTTTCCCAATGGCCGCGTCCGTGATCAAGGCGAGGCGTTCACGGCGCTGGGCGTCATTCTGCTCAACAACATCGTCTTCGCCCTCTGTCCGCTTCTCTTGGCGACAGGCGGTGGGATAGTCGGCACGGCTGTGGCGGTCCTGATGATCGGAGGGGCTCTAATTCATGCGGTTCTGGCGAGCGGTTCCTCAAAATTGACCGCTGTCGTGGCGGCGTTCCCGCCGGTGCTCGCCTTCGCCTGTCTTCCCCTCGTCATGTTGAGCGGCGATGTCGCGCCTCATTCCATAATCATGCTGACCACCGCAGGCATGATGCTGGGTTGGGCCGCGTTCGGCGCGTGGCGTCGCGTGTCAGGCGATATGATCATTCTGGACGAAGCCCGCCGCCAAGCGGATCGCGCCAGCCAGGCCAAGAGCGACTTCCTCACCATGGTGAGCCACGAGGTCCGCACACCCCTGAACGGCATTATGGGCATGGCCCAGTCGCTTGCTCGGGAGGATCTGACCGCAAGCCAGAGCGAACGCCTTCGGATCCTGATCGATTCCGGCGATGGGCTGCACGCCATGATCGCGGAAGTGCTTGATTTGTCTCGCATCGAGGCGGGCCTCCTGCCATTGAACATCGTCGCCTTCGACCTGCGCGACACCGTCGCGAAGTCGATCGAACCCTTCGCGGCCATCACCCATGCCAAGAGGCTGGAGATGTCCGTCAGCCTGTGCCCTGGGCTTGCCTCGGCCTATCTTGGCGATCAGGTGCGGCTCCGCCAGGTTCTTCACAACCTGATTTCCAATGCGATCCAGCTGACCGAGACGGGAGGAGTCCTGGTCTCCGCGTCGCGGGACGCGGAGGGCGTGAGGCTGTCGGTCTGCGATTCCGGCTGTGGGGTGCCCGAGGCCAATCTGGCCGGAATTTTTGACAAGTACGCGCTGCTTGACCCGGCCCGATCAAGAAGCGACGGCGGCGCCGGTCTGGGCCTCGGGCTTTTCATGGCCAACGAGTTGGTCGTGAGAATGGGCGGCACCATCACTGCGACGAACAGGATACCGACTGGCCTTTGCCTGACGGCCGCGGTGCCGCTTGCTTCGGCTGAGACTGCCCGCCCTGCCATCCTGCAAGCGCTGGAGCCCCAAGACTTGCCGGAAGGCCTTCGGGTGCTCGCCGCGGAGGATCATCCGGTGAACCGCAAGGTGCTCTCTCTACTATTGGAGCAAATCGGCGTGGTTCCGACGATGGTCGAGAATGGCCTGCTGGCGGTACAGGCGTGCCGCGATGAGGAATGGGACCTGATTTTGATGGATGTCCAGATGCCCGTCCTCGACGGCGTCTCCGCAGCGCGCCAGATCCGGCAAGAGGCGCTGGCGTTGGGTCGTAGTCCCCCGCCGATGGTCGCGGTGACCGCCAATGTGATGGCGCACCAGCTTGACGAGTATCGCAAGGCCGGGATGGGGCACTGCGTTCCCAAACCCGTCGAAGCCGGCGCGCTGTTCGGCGCCATGCAGGAGGCTCTGGAGAACAGGGGATCTGGAACTGTTCTCAACTTCGCCTGCCAATAAAGGGCTGTCCGGAACGTCGGGGTCCAACCCCATCGAGATATACAGAAATATTTCGTACGCGATCTCGCTTACTGGCTGAGGCCGGTCTAGCTTCGCGTTAAGCGCGTACGCATCCTGAGGTGGCCATTTGGCTCCCCGGCATCGTGTTGCGGCTTCGGCGCAACGTCGCCGCGGGAGGCTGAAGTGGAAGCATCGTTCGCCAGGAGCATCCTGGTCGACGCGCCGATGGCTGTCGTTGCGATCGATGAGACAGGGGCAATCCGTAGCTCGAATGCGACAGCGGATTTGTTTTTTGGCCAGCCACTGACGCAGGTCGAACCGGTTGTCGTATCTACTGTAATTCCCGGCATCGATGTCGCTGCGCTCTCCTCTGTTGGAGGGCTCGAAAGCTTCAACGCCAAAAGTCGGGCCGGGGGTGACAGCGTCCATTTGCGAGCGCATCGGCCAGGGCGAGAAGACGCCTTTGTCGACATCCAAGCGGCCAGGTTTTCGGTCAGGGGCGAAGAATTCCTCACCCTCTTCATCCAGGATGTAACGGCGGTGGTCGCCGCCGAAAACGCAATCCAGGATCTGCGGCTTCAAATCACCTACAATTGGCGGCTGAACTCACTCGGTGAAATGGCATCCATGGTCGCCCACGAGCTGAACCAACCTCTCTCCGCCATCCTGAACTTCCTCGACGCGGCGAAAACGGTCCTTTGCAAGCCCGACGTCGATCAGGCGAAGATTCTAAAGTTCATCGGCTCGGCTGAAGGGCAGGCCGAACGCGCCAGCGACGTCATCCGCCGGCTCCGCTCGTTGATGTCACGGGACACGGGCTTTCACGTTCGGGCTGACCTAGCCGAGGTCGTCGAAGAAATTCTACCCATTCTGAACATGCACGCACGGGAGCGCGACGCGGAGATCGCCGTGAACGTCTCTCGCGACTACAGCGCGATATGCGACCGGGTCCAGGTGCAGCAGGTGATCGTCAATCTGGTCCGAAACGCGCTCGACGCTCCGCCGACCGGTCAACGTCGCCGGGTCAGGATTAGCGGCGGCCAGATGGAAGGCGGTTTCCGGATGCTTGTCGAAGACAACGGACCGGGGGTTTCAGATGCGGTGTCGGCGCATCTGTTCGATCCGATGTCCAGCACAAAGCCCGGAGGCATGGGGCTGGGCCTGTCAATATGCCGAACCATCGTAGAGGCTCACGGCGGGTCGATCGAATATCTGCCCGCGTCGCTCGGTGGTGCGGCCTTCGCTTTCACGCTCACTGACAGGAATGCCGATGTCTAGGAAACAGGTCATCGTCATCGATGACGATGCAGCCGTGCTGGATTCGATCGACGCCATGCTGAGCGTGGCGGAGTTCGAGGTGAAGACGTTCGCGTCGCCGACGACGTTTCTCTCGGCCCTGGACGGCCTCCCATTCGCCTGTATCGTCACCGATGTGCGAATGCCGGAAATGTCCGGACTGGCACTTGCGGAGAGGCTCGGCAGATCCGGCCGCGGAGACTGGCCCCTGATCGTGATCAGCGGCCACGCCGACGTGCCGATGGCGGTGGCGGCGATGAAGGCCGGCGCTTCCAACTTCCTCGAGAAGCCGTTCGGAAGCGGCGCCCTCGTACAGGCCATCCTCGACGCCTTCGCCGCATCCCGGTCCGTAGATACGGCGGCTCCGGAGTTCGTCGAGGCCCAAAGCCGGTTCCACACCCTGTCACCCCGTGAGCGAGAGGTGCTGTCGCATCTTGTCAACGGCGCCAGCAGCAAGGTTACCGCCCTTGTGCTGGGCATTAGTCCCCGGACGGTCGATGTCTTCCGCGGCAACATCCTTCGAAAGATGCAGGTGCCGAATATTGCCGCGCTGGCGACGATGGTCGGACGTGGCCTGGCGGCCTGATACGTCGCCCGGTGTTCGGGCCCTCAATCCCGACGAGTTGGCAAATCTAGGTAGAACTCCTTAAGAGCACGGGCCGGATACGCCCCGAATAACGATCCTCTAAGCAAAAGTGCCTAGTAATTAGTCCAATAAAATCAACGGATTGGTGATGTTCTACTCTTAATTCTCTGGTCAGTAGCAACGCGGACGAACTCGTCTGCTGCAGACGCTACTCGGGGAATTCAAGTGAAATCATCCACACCCATGGGCGGCGTGACCGTCGCGCAGTTCAGCGGTCTCCTGATCGGCTCTCTCTGCGGCTTTTACTCCATGCCCGCCCTTGCCGACCCGATCACGGGTCAGGTCGGCATCGCCAGCCAGTACATCGGCAAGGGCCTCGGCAAGAGCGACGAGGAACCCGCCGTGTTCGGCTCCGTGCGCTGGCAGACCAACGGCTTCTACGCCAGCGCCTTCGAGTCCGAGGCGACGTCGACCAAGGGGGCCAATGCCGAGGTCATCGTGACCGCCGGCTATCAACGCGACATCAGCGACTGGGGCGTCGACCTTCAGGTCATGCACCGCCAGATGATTGGCGAAACGAACGGTGTAGACAGCGGCTATCTCGAGTTTCAGGGCGACATCTCGCGCGACCTGACCGACCGCATCAGCGCTCGCATCCGGGTGAACTATTCTGCGGACACCTACGGAGTCGGCGACGCAGCTTGGTGGTCCGAAGCCCAAAGCACGCTCAAGCTGACGTCTGCGGACAAGCTCAGCATCGCCTACGGCGTCCGCCGGGTCGACAACGGCTCTGACTACAACGCCTGGAATATTGGCGTGAAGCACAAGTTCAACCCCGCCGTGTCCGGGGACCTACGCTGGTACGATACTGACGAGCATGAACTGGGCGGCCGCTATGAAGGCCGCCTGGTCGCCTCTGTCTCCTACAGCTTCTGAGCCTCGCGGCGCCCACCAAGGATAGCCTCATGTCGTTCTCCAATCTGAAAATCGGGCACAAGCTCGCCGCCGCCTTCGGGTTCCTCGTACTGGTCACCGCAATCGTGGGGGTCTTCGCCGTCACTGAGTTACGGGACATAGAAAGCGCCCGCGCATCACTCGATGCCGAGACAACCGGACTATCATCGCTGCGCGAAGCCAAGTTCTACATGGCTCGCCAAGAGAACAGCTTCCGCGGCTATTTGGTGAGTGGCGATCCTTACTATCTCGAAAAACTGGCTAGTCACCGGGACAATTTCCTGAAGAAGCTGGTCGATGCCGAGGCAGCCTACGCCGGCAAGGCCGAAGAAGTCGCCCAAATCTCGGCGGCACGCACGGCTGCTGCAGCCTGGTACGCGTTGGTGGATGACGCGGCTAAGCAGATCATCGCCGGGGCAGATCGGTCGATTGGTGCGACCCTGGTCGGAAACGATGGCCCCGCCGACAAGGCGATGGGCCCTGCCGAAGACGCGATCGCGACGCTGATTGACACCGGCGTGACTACCCGGGCGGCGACTAGCGACGACCTGCAACAGTCCGTCAAATCCTCGACGATCTACCTTTTGATCGGCTCGCTCGTGTCGGCGTTGTCGGCCGGTTTTATCGGCTGGCTGATAACCCGAGCGATCAGCGGTCCCCTGCTGTCGATGACGAAGGTGATGGAACGCCTCACCGCCGGCGACCTCACCGTCCAAATCGACGGGTTGGAACGCAAGGACGAGATCGGCGTGATGAGCCGCTCGGTCCAGGTCTTCAAGGAACAGGCCGTCGCCCTCGAAGCGTCAAATCTCGCCGTCAACGACGCGCGGTCGAGCACCGAGCGGGAACGCACCCGTCAGGTGCAGATCAGCGAGGCGACCGCTCGCGAACAAAGCGAGATTGTCAATGAAACCGCTGCGGGACTGAGCGCCCTCGCCGCCGGCGATCTGGCGCACCGCATCACCATGACCTTCCCAGGTGAATACGCCCGCCTCCAGACCGACTTCAACGCCGCCATGGATAAGCTGGAAGAAGCGATGGGCGTGATCGGCTCCAACGCCTCGGCCATGCAGTCCGGCGCCGGCGAGATCAGCCAGGCGGCTGACGACCTGTCGCGCCGCACCGAGCAGCAGGCAGCGACACTGGAGGAAACGGCTGCCGCGCTCGATGAGATCACGGCCACGGTCAAACGCACCGCCGAAGGTGCCGAACGGGCTGGCACCGTCGTGGTGGGGGCCAAGGCCGCCGCCGAACAGAGCGGCATCGTCGTCGGCCGCGCCGTCGCCGCCATGGGCGAGATCGAGCGGTCCTCGGACCAGATCAGCCAGATCATCGGCGTGATCGACGAGATCGCCTTCCAGACCAACCTGCTGGCCCTGAACGCCGGGGTCGAGGCAGCGCGGGCCGGGGACGCCGGTCGTGGCTTTGCGGTCGTGGCCTCGGAGGTGCGGGCCTTGGCCCAACGCTCGGCGGAAGCGGCCAAGGAGATCAAGGGATTGATCGCGGCCAGCAGCGGCCACGTCAAGGACGGCGTCGGCCTCGTCGGCGAGACGGGTCAGGCCCTGACCGCCATCGTCGAGCGGGTGTCCGAGATCAACGGCCTGATGGCAGAGATCACGGCCTCTGCCCACGAACAGGCGACCGCGCTCAGCCAGGTCAATACCGCCGTCAACCAGATGGACCAGACGACGCAACAGAACGCCGCGATGGTCGAGCAATCCACCGCCGCCAGCCACAACCTCTCGCAGGAGGCCGAAGAGCTGGCGGTCCTGGTCGGGAAGTTCCATGTTTCCGAAGATGGACGCGGCGCGGCGCGGACTGGACGGGCGAAACCCAACCCGGTTCGTCAGGCCCAGGCTCGCATCGCGGACTTCGCAAGGCAGTCGGCCCCGGCCCCGGCAAGGCGCGCGGCCGCTGGCGGAGGCGCCGCTCTGGCTCATAGTACTGAGCCCCAGTGGGAGCACTTTTGATGAGCTGCCACGTCCCTGACGTCGTCGTCCTGCCGGGACGGATGGACGCCTCAACCCTGCCTGCGACACATGCGGAGATTGTTCGCCGTAGGGGCGCCGATCTGGATCTGGAAGCCTCGCAGGTGGATCGGTTCGGCGCGCAAGCCCTCCAGCTCGTCCTGTCGACTTTCGCGACATGGCGCGAGGACGGCTTCCGCCTGCGGATCCTGGATCCCAGCCCCGCCGTCAGGACGGCTTTCGACCAACTCGGCTGCGCGTCGGCTCTGGACGAACAAGAGGAGATGGCGACATGACCATGGTCATCCTGACGGTCGACGATTCCCGCACCATGAGGGACATGCTGAGGCTGGCTCTGGCGGGCGACGAGTTCGAGGTGGTTCAGGCCGTCGATGGCCTGGACGGTCTCGATGTCCTCAGCCGCAACGAGCCCGACGTCATCATCACCGACATCAACATGCCCAACATGGACGGCTTCGGCTTCATTGAGGGGGTCCGGCGGACGGAGCGTCACAGGTCCACTCCGATCCTGGTCCTGACCACGGAAAGCGATGGCGCCAAGAAGCAGCGCGCACGCGATTCGGGCGCCACGGGCTGGATCGTCAAGCCGTTCGACCCGGTCAAGCTGATCGACGCCATCCGTCGCGTCGCCGCCTGAAGGATCAGATCATGGATCCGATGGAAGCCATCAAGATCACCTTCTTCCAGGAATGCGACGAGTTGCTGGGTGATCTGGAAGCCGGCCTTTTGACTCTGGAGACCGGCGCCGGTGACGAGGAGACGGTCAACGCCGTTTTCCGGGCCGTGCACTCTGTGAAGGGTGGCGCGGGGGCGTTCGGCCTCGAGCCGCTCGTCCGTTTCGCGCACGTGTTTGAAACCACCATGGATGCGGTGCGAAGCGGGGCCCTGGCCCCCGAACAGTCCGTCATACAGGTGCTGTTGCGCGCAGCGGATCACTTGGCCGACCACGTCAACTCAGCCAAGGCCGGCGGAGCGCCTATGGGCGACGGCGAGGCGCTGATTGTGGCCGAGCTAGAAGCCCTCACCAGCGGAGTAGTCCCGCCGGTTGCCGGGATTTCCTCGCCCGAGGCAGACGAGTTCGGGTTCAGCCCGATGATGTTGTCTCTCGACGCGGAACCCAAACCCGAGCTTGCCGGCGAAGCCGCAGGCGATCCGGCCTGGACCGTGCGCTTCACGCCCAAGGACGTGATGTATCGCAACGCCAACGACGCCCTGCCGCTGATGCGCGAGCTCGCCCGGCTGGGGCAGATGGCCGTGAACTGCAACGTCGCTTCCGTGCCTTTGCTCGATGCATTTGATCCGCTCGGCGCCTATCTGACCTGGACTGTGACCTTGACGACGGACGCGACGCGAGACCGTATCGTCGAGGTTTTCGAGTTCGTGGAAGGCGACTGCCTGTTCAGCGTGGAACCGGCTGAGGTCGAAGCCGCGCCAGAACCGGTTTACGTCGAGCAGGTTCAGGGCTTTGAGCCCATCCCGGCCGCTGTGATCAAGCCGGCGACCGGCCCATCCCAGGCCTCAACGCCCTCGTCCTTGCCAACTCCGGCCCCGGCAGCGGACGCCACAGCGGCCAATGACGCCAAGGGCAATGACACACCGGCCCAAGCGACGATCCGCGTCGAGCTTGACCGCGTCGATCGCCTGATCGATCTGGTCGGCGAACTGGTGATCAACCAGGCCATGCTGGCGCAGCGGGTCATGGAATCCGGCGTGGCGCGATCGTCGAACATCGCGCTCGGTCTGGACGATCTGGAGCAACTGACGCGCGAGATCCAGGACAGCGTCATGGCGATCCGCGCCCAGCCCGTTAAATCGGTCTTCCAGCGCATGCCCCGCCTGGCGCGCGAAGTCGCCGCCATGACGGGCAAGCGTGTCCGCATCGTCACCGAGGGAGAAGGCACTGAAGTCGATAAGACGGTCATAGAACGTCTGGCCGAGCCACTGACGCATATGCTCCGCAACTCCATCGACCATGGCCTAGAGACGCCAGAGGAACGCCGCGCCGTCGGCAAGCCCGAGGAGGGCGTCGTCAAGCTGGCGGCGATGCATCGCTCCGGGCGGATCGTGATCGAGATCTCTGACGACGGGCGCGGCATCAACCGCGAGCGTGTGCGCGACATCGCTGTCCAACGCGGGCTCATAGAAGCCACGGCCGTGCTTAGTGACGAAGAGGTCGACAACCTGATCTTCGCGCCGGGATTTTCTACCGCCGAGACGATCTCCGACGTGTCCGGCCGCGGTGTCGGCATGGATGTCGTGAAACGCTCCATCCAGGCACTGGGGGGGCGTATCACCATCCTGTCCCGACCGGGCCAGGGATCGACCTTTACCATGAGTTTGCCACTGACCTTGGCTGTGCTTGACGGCATGGTGGTCACGGTGGGCGAGCAGACGCTCGTGGTGCCTATCACCGCGATTGTCGAGTCGCTCCAGCCCAAGGCCGGCGACGTCCAGGCGCTCGGGCCGGAAGGGTACGTGCTCTCAGTTCGAGGAGCCTATGTTCCCCTGATTGACGTGGCTGAGGCGATGGGCTGGCAAAGCTCGACCACACCAGCCGGGCCTGGAGTAACCCTGTTGGTCGAAAGCGGCACCGGCGGGCTGGCGGCCCTGCGCGTCGATGCCATCCAGGGGCAGAGGCAGGTCGTGATCAAAAGCCTGGAACTGAATTACCAGCAGGTCGAGGGCATCGCCGCCGCTACCATCCTGGGCGACGGCCGCGTCGCCCTGATCCTCGACGTCGATGCGATGATCAATCTGCGCAAGCGCGCCGCGCCGCCGCCCCCCCTTCTCCTTGCCATAGCGAGCTGACCATGTCCGCGACACCGACACCCGCCTCTTCGACGGCCGAGCGCGAGCTGGTCGCCTTCCGTATGGGCGAGCAGGAATACTGCGTCGACATCCAGTCGGTGCTCGAGATCCGCGGCTGGGCCCCGGCGACTCCATTGCCCCAGTCGCCGTCCTATGTCCGCGGCGTCATCAACCTGCGAGGCACGGTCCTGCCGATCATCGACCTCGGCGCGCGTCTGGGTCTCCCGGTGACGCCTCCCTCCGCCCGCCACGTCATCATCGTTGCCAGGATCGGCTTCAAGACGGTTGGCCTGCTGGTAGAGGCGGTGTCCGACATCCTGACGGTGGGAGAGGAACTGATCCAACCCACACCGGACATCTCCTGCGAAACTGTGCGGGCTTTCGTCAAGGGCATCATCGCCATCGATGGCGAGATGATCAGCCTCATCTCGCTTGATGGTCTGCTGCCTGATGAGATCGTGCAGGAGGCGGCATGAGCGCGGCGCTGCGAAAGACGGACGAACAGGCGGGTGCCGGCGAGTTCCCCTTCACGACGGCCGATTTCCGCGCGATCGCAGACTTGCTGTACGCGGCTTCGGGCATCCATCTCGCGGATGCCAAGGCGACGCTGGTCTATTCTCGCATCGCCAAACGAGTCCGAAATCTGCGCCTGGAAAGCTTCCGGGCCTACTGCGACCTGCTGCGATCGGACCCTGACCATCCCGAACACGCGGCGATGCTTAGCGCCCTGACCACGAACGTCACGCGCTTCTTTCGCGAGCCGCATCACTTCCAGCATATGGCGACCGACCTGCTTCCGCCCCTGATCGCCAAGGCGCGCGCGGGCGGGCGGGTTCGACTGTGGTCCGCCGGATGCTCGGCCGGCCACGAGCCTTATTCGATGGCGATGACCATTCTCGAGGCCTTTCCCGACGCCGCACGTCACGACATTCGTATCCTGGCCACTGACATCGATCCGCTGGTCGTCGAGCATGCCCGTCGGGGACTCTACAACGACGGCGACGTCGAACCCATCGCGCCGGCCCTTCGGTCCAAATTCATGGGCAAGGCCGCCGGCGATAGCTGGAAGGTCATGCCCGCTCTGACCGAAATCCTGAGCTTCGGCGCCATCAACCTGATGGAAGACTGGCCCATGCGCGGCAAGTTCGACGCCATCTTTTGCCGCAACGTCGCCATCTATTTCGATGAGCCGACCCAGACACGTCTGTTCACCCGGTTCGCTGATCGGCTGACGCCGGACGGGCGACTTTACATCGGACATTCCGAGCGGTCGCTGATCCCGCAACTGACCTCCGCCGGCCTCACTATCTATCGTCTGAAAGGCGCATCATGAGCCGCATGATCAAGGTTCTGGTCGTCGATGATTCCGCGACAATGCGGGCCCTGATTATCGATGCCCTGAGGGCCGATCCCGAGCTGCAGGTCATCGGCCAGGCCGCCGATCCGATTGAGGCGCGAACCGCAATCAAGGAACTCAATCCCGACGTCATTACGCTGGACATCGAGATGCCCAACATGAATGGCCTGGATTTCCTGGAACGCCTCATGCGGCTCAGACCCGTGCCTGTGGTCATGGTTTCGACCCTGACGCAGCGCGGCGCCGATATTTCGATCGCCGCGCTCGAACTCGGAGCCATCGACTGCATCGGCAAGCCGGTGGTCGGCGGCGGCGAAGGATTTCGCGACCTTGCCGCCAAGGTCAAGGCGGCCGCCCACGCTCGTGTCCAGCCGGTGGTCGCATCAGCCGCGCCTCCCGCGCCGGCTTCCAACTATTTCCCCTCGGGTGCGGTCGTCGCGATCGGCGCCTCGACCGGTGGCGTGGAAGCCTTGATCAAGGTGATCTCCGCCTTCCCGGCCAACTGCCCGCCGACCGTGATCACCCAGCACATGCCGGTCACCTTTACAGCGAGCCTGGCGGCACGGCTTGACCGGCTCGGTGCCCCCGCCGTCAGCGTCGCCCGGGACGGTGACGAGCTGCGCGTGGGACAGGTTTATCTGGCCCCGGGCGACCGGCACCTGCGCATCACAGGCGGCCGGGCCATGCGCTGTCAGCTCGGTGACGACGGGCCCATCAGCGGCCACAAGCCGTCGGTCGACGCCATGTTCGCCTCAGTCGCGGATACGGCCGGAGCGAGAGCCGTCGGCGTGATCCTGACCGGAATGGGCAAGGACGGCGCCGCAGGCCTGCTGGCCATGCGTCACGCAGGCGCAGCGACTATCGGCCAGGATCAGGACACCTGCGTCGTCTTCGGCATGCCCCGTTCCGCCTTCGAGATAGGCGCTGTGGATCGTCAACTCGGCCTTTCCCGTATCGCGGCCGCTGCGCTCTCGGCCGCCTCTACAACCTCTGGAGCCCGCTAGATGCCTGCCGCCTCGAGCCTTCGCGTCCTCGTCGTCGACGACCAGCAAACGATACGCTCCTTGGTCAGGGTCGGTCTCAAGGAGATCGGCGTCATCCACATCGAAGATGCTGTCGATGGAGAAGACGGCCTGCGAGCCCTGCTGACCCACAAAAGCAATCTCATCATATCCGACTACAACATGCCCAAGCTGGACGGGCTAAACTTCCTGCGCGCCGTTCGCTCGACGCCAGCCCTGAAGAATACCGGGTTCATTATGTTGACCGGGCGGGCGGACAACGATCTGGTACAGCGGGCGCAGCAGTTCGGCGTCAACAATTACCTCGTCAAACCCTTCACCGTCACGACCCTGCGGCAGAAGATCGAGGCGGTCTACGGGGCGCTGACCTGATGGACGCGGACCAGCTCCCGCTCCACGAACGCCGGGTCCATGTTGGCCAGGGATCGCACCAGGTCACTGGTGATCGTGCGGTCATTTTTTCGACGATCCTGGGGTCTTGCGTCGCCGCGTGCATCCGGGACCCCGTGCTCGGCGTTGGCGGCATGAACCACTTCCTATTGCCCGAGGCGCCCGGGGGTGGGGCGGGCGACCGTCGCTACGGCGCCCAGGCGATGGAGCTCCTGATCAACGGTCTTTTGTCGCTCGGCGCCCGGCGCGAGCGGCTGGAAGCCAAGGTCTTCGGCGGCGCCCGCATGACCGCCAGCTTCAACGACATCGGCGGCAAGAACGCCGAGTTTGTCCGCCGCTTCCTGCAAGAGGATGGGATCCCGATCGTCAGCCAGAGCCTGGGCGGGACCCTGGCTCGACGAATTCATTTTACGCCATCCACCGGTGCCGCCGCCCAGCACCTTGTGCAGGACGCGGCCGTGATCGCGCGCGAACGCATCGTAGTCGTGGCGCCCGCGCGCGACACGGGCGCGGTCGAACTTTTTGATTGAGAGCGACATGGCCAACGATGACACGCTCGAAAATCTGTTCCTTGGCCTGTCCGACGAATTGGCCTGCTGGGCCTTGGCGGGGGAAGGTCTCCAGCATCTCGCTGGACAGTGGCTGGCGGATCATCCCAGGCCGAATGAGACCCTCGTCGAAGTTCAGCAGCTCGACGCGCTCGTGCAGCATATCGAACAGATGGCCGTGCTCTGCGGCCGGCTCTCGAGCGCTGCAGCCGCGAACGGCGGCACGCTAGACATTGGTCTGGTGAAGATCGCGGCCGAAGCCTCGACGTTAAGCGGTCTCACTCAGCGGTTTCACACCGGGGGCCGGATGAGAGAGGCGGCGTCCACCGGCGAGTGCGAGCTGTGGTGATCGCCGCGCCCTCTCCGATGCCGCCGCGGATAAACCTTCGCACGATCAAGGCATTGTGCGTGGACACTAACGCACTGGGACTCGATATCCTAAGTCAGACACTGCTCGGATTCGGCGTTGACCGAATCTTCCGCGCACCCAATGTCGAGGAGGCCAAATCGATCCTCAAGAAGGATACGATCGACCTTGTACTTTGCGACGCACAACTGGGTGAGGAGAGCGGGCACGACTTCGTGCGCTGGTTACGGCTCTCGCAGATGGAGCCCAACTGCCACGTCCCGGTCTTCGTTATCACGGGTCATGCTCTGGAGCCCGAAGTGACCAAAGCTCGCGATTGCGGGTCAAGTTTCGTGGTCACCAAGCCCATATCACCCGCCGTCCTGATGCAGCGTATCATGTGGGTCGCGGGCGCCGACCGATCCTTCATCGAGTCCGACAACTACACAGGCCCAGACCGGCGCTTCAAGTTCGAAGGCGTACCGACGGAGTTGCCCCGGGGACGCCGTAAGGGCGACGGGGGCAGCACCTTGGGCGAGCCCACCGGCGCGAACATGAGCCAGGAAGACCTCGACGGTCTTGTAAAGCCGCAGAGGCTATCACTGTGACCGTGATCATCCGGAAGGTCAGAACGGCGCTTCAACGTGAATACCGGAAGGCTGGCGGCATTCTGACCTCAGAGGCTATTACCGACGCCAACGAGAATCTCGGCCTGCTCTCCGCCCAGTGCATTGAGCAGATTGATTTTACACTTGATCATGTTTCCGACCTTACGGCGGACCCGTTGAAGAGGCCGACGGCTGAGGAGCTTCGGGAACTGCATGCTGCGGTCAACGAGATGCTGTCATGCTGCGCTGCGGTCAAGATCGACGGCTTTGCCGACACATTGCATGCCGTGGGTCGTCTTGTAGGCGCACTCATGGCGGCCGACGTCTGGCTCGAAGGCGCGCTGACACCCGCCGCCAACCTTCTCCGTCTCGTGCGACGGGGTGCGGTAGCGCCGGATAAGGTCGCAGTGCTCATTGTCGGGCTCGATCAATGCGCAGCGAGAATGCGATCCTATTCGCGGGCCGCGACCTATCAATGACCGTCGCTAGGAGGACAGTCTAACGTGGGATTCGCTCAGGAAGCGCCCTCGCCGATGAGGCCGGCACCGGATCGCCGAATGTCGCGTCTTCGACTCCACTGGCGGGTCCGCTTCTGGCGCGAAACCGACTTGAAGTTCAGCGGCTCCAAGCCGGGCGGAACTGCCGTCAAGCGCGGCCCGATCTCCGGACCCAGGTAGACAGGTGGTCGCCGTACAGACGGCGGTGAGCTGTTGTTGGCCATTCCCACGTTCTGAGGTAACTTTTCCGATGATCTATCGCATGCGATCCCTGTCTCCTAAGCGGTCGCTGATCGGGGCTTTCATCGCCCTCGCGTATTTAATGACCGGGGCGTGCGATCACGACGGGCAGGATGCCGAAGAAGCCGCCGCCTCGGAGCAAATTATTGCACAGCCCTCTGATCGGACGCTCTCCACAGCCATGACGGCCGGGTCCGCGAGCGGGCCGCCGCCCCAAGCATCCGACGAACCAATGCCGCAGCCCTCGCTAGCGTGTTTCGAGCGTCTGGCCGACGCGGAGGG
>Ga0247812_10000519_pt1 | contig 24254 bp, 20 predicted proteins | sample UWRJL149409B1_FD_178011 | JGI IMG/M metagenome (GOLD analysis project Ga0247812, IMG submission 178011) | Plant litter microbial communities from Arlington Agricultural Research Station in Wisconsin, United States - UWRJ-L149-409B-1 | ecosystem: Environmental > Terrestrial > Plant litter >...
TGCAGGATGAACGTCGCCAGGGTTTTCAGATCTTCCGGGCTTAGCTGTGCGAAAGGCGGCATGGGCATCTCCCCCCATTTGCCGGAACTGCCCTGTTGAATGCTCGCGGTAATCCGGGTCAGTGCCTGCGGGTCACTCCCGTACTTGGCCGCGACATCGTGATACGCCGGGCCTACTACCTTGTGATCAATCGCATGGCAGGCCAGGCACCCGTTGTTCTGCAGCAACGTCTTGGCGTCGACGTTGGCGACCGGTGCCGCCGAGGGCTGGGCCGCCGGCGGATTCGACGCCGTCTGCACCTCGGTGTCGCTGGCCTTGGCGCTGCCATACGTCACCGCAAGGTAGGCGCCGATCATGCTCACGTCCTGATCGCTGATCGGAGCGCCGTACACGTGTTGCATCTTGCTCGCCTCGGCAGTCCATTGTGCGAGGGTCATCCCGGGGGGCTGGAAGTTGATGTAATCGGCAGAGTGACAGGTGGAACATTTCTGCTGGGCCAATGCGTAGCCGGGCAGTTCACTGGGTTTGAATACGGCCGTTTCAGGCGGCAACTTGATCGCCAATGGCGCTGCACTGGCCAGGGTTGCCAGACACACTTGGGCGGCGCAGAGCAGGGTGGTCAAACGTTTCATGCGGGCCTCCTCAAGCGACGGTCAGGTGGTAGGTTTCTACGACGTGGCGGCGGTAGCCTCCGGGGTTCCAGTCGGCTTGCAGCGGTTGGGTCTCGCCGGCACTGTTACTGGCGCGCACCATCAACTGGTTGGCGCCCTTGCTGGAAAAAGTGATCGCCAGCGTCCACTCACGAAAGGAGAAACGGCCCAGGTCCTGCCCGAGTCGGGCTTCGCGCCAGCGCTGGCCACCGTCAATCGACACTTCCACCTTGTTGACCCCCACGCCGCCATCGAACGCTATGCCCTTGAGCTCCACGTTTTTCCCCAGCGGCAGAACGTCACCGTGCTGGACGCTGGTGACGAAGCTGCGCACCGGCAACCTGGATATCGGCAATGTTTTTGCCGCTGCGGTGCCAGGGGCGACGCAAAAGCAATCGTTGTCCGGTACGCGGTAACCCTTGGCCATGAAGAAGCCGTCAAACGTCGTGTCGACAACTTCGATCTCACTCAGGTGCTTGACCCAATACGTGCCGAAATAACCGGGTACCACCAAGCGTATCGGGTAGCCGTTGAGGAAGGGCAAATCAGTGCCGTTCATGGACCAGGCGATCATGGGTTCGCCATCCATGGCATGGCTGATGTCCAGAGCCTTGATGAACTCGGGGGTGCTCGGCAGGACTGGCTTGTCGAGCCCACGGAAGGTCACTTGCGCGGCGCCGGCCTTCACGCCGGCCTTTTCCAGCACCGTCTTCAGCGGCACGCCCACCCAGCGAGCATTGCCCATCGAACCGTTGCCCAATTGGGCACCGAACACGCGGGGCGAAAAATAGCCACGGCTGTTACCCGAGCATTGGTTGACGGCTACGACCTCGACCGGTTCGGCAAGGGCTTTGAGCTCTGCAAGGGACAGTGACAGCGGCGTGTCGACCGAACCCTTGATCGCCAATCGATAGCTGTCCGGATCGATGCTCAGCGGAAAATTGGCCAGGTGGTAACGCACGAAAAAGGCGTCATTGGGCGTGATCGGCCCCTCGTTGAAAACAGGGAAGGGCGTCTCCAGGTGCGGCGGGCGGGTGGTCACCAGAGTCAACGGTCGTTTCTGCGGATATTGCACCAGCGGCCGCGGGCCGGCAGCAAAAGTCACTTCATCAGGGTCTGTATCGGTGGTTTCGGTGGCTGCCTTGGCCAGGCTCGCCAGCGGAGAGGCCGCCACTGCCAGGGTCAAGGCATCGCGTAGAACGCGTCGGCGGCTGGGATTGCTGTTTTCTACAAAATTGAACTTCATCCTGCACTCTCTTTGGTTTTATTAATGAGATGCAATTGACCGCTTCCCTTCAGGGCAGCGGAGCGTCGGGTCATTCCCCCTATTGGATATTCATCGGAATTTGAAATCAGGTAACCCGCGCAAGTTTAGGGAAGATCCCCCAGAAAGCTACCTTCGGGTCCTTGTGACTGAATGCATAGAGCCAGTTCATGCCCGGTTGCTGGTCCTCAGCGGCCTCACTGTAAAAATGCCGGCGTTGGCGTTCGAAGATAATCCATCTGTCCGAACAGGCGCTGCACGGTCAACGTTTTTGCGCTGTCAGCGGGATCGGGTGAGGAGGCTGTATGGCCAATTACATGCTTCACTACGAAATATATTGCAACTTCCAGCCATAAAGAAAACAGGCAAGGATTAGCAAAGAACGGAGATGACTGTCACTATCGCCCGCCCTTCGAAATCCCATTGAGGCTCACCATAAGCGGCTCAAATACTGACATCTGGTTGAGTTTGCGAGCGCCGTTGCTGACAGCCTTTTTTCTCGAAATGACTGAGTTCTGATGCTAAATGAAATTACTCCTTCATCCCGCCAGAGTCGTCGCCTTGGTTTTCCTTGCCGCGATAATGGCGGGCACCGTGATTCTGATGCAGCCGGTATCCCAGGCCGAGGGTCTTGCCACTCCCTGGCTGACTGCGTTCTTTACCTCGGTGTCAGCTGTTTGCGTAACAGGGCTGGTAGTTGTTGATACGGGTACGTATTGGTCTACCTTTGGCCAGGCAGTGATCCTGGTACTTTTCCAGTTGGGTGGGTTCGGCATCATGACGGTGGCAACCTTGCTCGGCCTGATGGTCAATCGCAGCTTTCGTTTACGCTCCAAAATGGTCGCGCAATTGGAGTCACGATCCTTGGGACTGGGTGACATTGCCAGTGTGGCCAAGCTAGTGCTGGTGGTGACGTTCGCCTTGGAACTCATTACGACTTTATGGCTTGCATCAAGGTTACATTGGGCCTACGACCTACAGTGGTCCGATGCGGCATGGAGCGGTCTGTTCCACGCGGTATCGGCTTTCAATAACGCGGGTTTCTCTCTTTATCCCGATAGCCTGATGCGTTTTTCCTCGGATGCCTGGATCCTGTCGCCAATCATGGCTGCCATCATTATTGGCGGCATAGGCTTTCCCGTGTTGCATGACTTGCGCAACAGGTTCAACCACCCGCAACGGTGGTCTCTGCATACCAAACTGACCTTGTCTGGCACGGCAATCCTGCTACTTGGGGGGTGGGCCACGCTGCTGTTGTTCGAGTGGTCCAACCCGGGGACCCTCGGTCCGATGGCGGTAACGGATAAAATACTCTCGGCGTCATTCGCATCCGTTTCTGCACGCACCGCTGGATTCAACGCCATCGATATTGGCGCTTTGACTCGTGAAAGCTGGGCCGTGCATTACTTTCTAATGTTCGTCGGGGGCGGCAGCGCGGGAACGGCGGGCGGCGTCAAAGTGGGGACTGTCGCCATCCTTGCCTTGTTGGTCATTGCCGAAATTCGTGGACACACTGACACCGAGGCATTTGGCCGACGGGTCGGGGCCCAGGCTCAGCGTCAAGCGATCACGGTACTTGTTCTGGGCAGCGTCATGATTGTGCTGGCGACGCTCTTCATCTTGCGTGACACAAACATCCCCACCGACCAGGTGATCTTCGAGGTCATTTCAGCGTTTGGTACCGTCGGCTTGTCCACGGGTATCACCGCCGAACTCCCCACGTCGAGCCAGCTTGTGCTGACGGTGCTGATGTATGTCGGACGAGTCGGCACCATCACCCTGGCGGTGTCACTGGCGATGGGTGAACGTCGCATGCCCTACCGCTATCCAGAGGAGCAACCCATTGTTGGCTAAATTTCTGTTTACCGATCAGTTTGCCTATTCCAAGGGGGATAGCGTGGTCGTGATCGGCCTGGGCCGCTTTGGCGGTTCCGTGGCTCAGTCGCTGATGCGACTGGGTCACGATGTGATGGGTATCGATCGAGACGCTGCTCCTGTTCATGACTGGGCCGATTTATTGACTCATGCGGTACAGGCCGACTCCACCAACCTGATGGTCATGCGCCAATTGGGCGTTGCCGACTTTGCTCACGCCATTGTTGGGATAGGCACCGACATGGCGGCCAGTTTGCTGACCATCATGGCACTGACCGAACTGGGCATTCCCGATATCTGGGTCAAGGCACGGACTGCCGAGCATGGACAGATAGCCCAGCGTATCGGCGCTCATCATGTGGTCTACCCGGAGAAGGAAATGGGGGAGCGTGTAGCTCATCTAATTACCGGACGGATGATCGATTTCATCGAGTTCGACGACGGCTTTGCCATTGCCAAGATTCACTCCCCCTTGCCAAGCCACAACACCACGCTCGCTGACGCCCAAATCCGTGAGAAATTCGGTGTGACGGTCGTGGGGTTGAAACGCGCCAGTCAAGACTTCCAGCACGCCACCCCTAAAACCCTGATCTTGCCAGGTGATCTGCTCATTGTGTCCGGCCCAACCCACCTGATCCAGAAATTTGCCGGTGTCTCAACATGACCTGAGAGTGAACCTTACCCAACTCAGGATGCCGTTCACCGGGTCCAAAGTTCCCGAGTGAGAGGGGGCGGTTTTATACCAGCGAGCCGACCCTGGTCCTGGACGCGACGACGTCAGGCGGTGCGTGCGTTGGTACTGGCCTGCACCGGTATCTCTGTTCCCGCGTTGGCCATTTCCCAGGCATCACGGGGTTCGTCGAGGTCGCGGTTGAGGGTTTCCGGGGTCTTGAACGTGGCGTACAAGGTGATCAAAGTGAGCAGCGCCAGGTAGCAGGCAATGGGCAGCCAGGCGCCAACACCCGCAGCGGGGTCGCCGTCGTGGCTGGCCACCACCAGGGCGATGAGGCCGGCACCGATCATTGGCGCGATGCCCCCCGCGATCACCGCCGACACTTCACGGGCAATAGAAACCCCCATGTAGCGGTGACGCGAGCCGAACAGCTCGGGCAACAATGCTGCCTGGGTGCCGAACATGCCCCAGGTCCCGATGCCCAGTGCGATTGAAATCGCAATGATGCTCGCCACCACATTGCCCTGGCTGAGTACCCACCACACCGGGAACGCCAGTGCGAGCTGCACCAGCGCAAAGGCGCGATAGACCACCACTCGACCAAAGCGATCGCTGAGCTTGCCGGCAATCGGCACGGTCAGCGCGCCGAGGCAGGCGGCGCAGATCAGCGTCAGCACACCCACCGGTCCTTGCAGGCCGACCACTCCCACGATGTAGCTCACCGCCAGGGCCTGGTAAATCGATGAACCGCCGTTTTCCCCGAGGCGCAGACCGATGCCGATCAACAAGGTGGGCCTGGAGTGTTTCATCGCACTTTTCAGCGGGTTGTCGCAGACGCGCTTGAGCGCCTTGAGGCGGATGAAGGTCGGCGATTCCTTGAGCGACAGACGCATGTACAGGCCCAGTGCAACGATCACCACGCTGCTGAAAAACGGTACACGCCACAGCCCGCTTTCGATCACATTGTCATTGCCGCTCACCACCAGGAAATACACCAGCGCCGCGAGGATGGTGCCCAACTGGATACCGAGGAACGGCAGGGCCGCGTAGAAACCACGCCGGCCTTCGGGCGCGTACTCGGTCATCATCACGGCGGCGCCAGCCTGTTCGGCACCCGCGCCCAGCCCCTGGAGCAAACGCAGAATCACCAGCATCACCGGTGCCCAGTAACCCACTTGATGGAAGGTGGGCAGTGCACCGATGAGCGTGCTGGAAATGCCCATCAACAACACCGTCGACGCGAGCACGAACTTGCGTCCGACGCGGTCACCGATCATGCCGAACAGCACGCCGCCCAATGGCCGTATCGCAAAGCCCAGGAAGTAGGTGCCGAAACTGGCGATCAGGCTCATGGCCCGGGTCTGTTCGGGAAAGAACAGCGGCCCGAAAATCAACGCCGCCGCCAGGGTGTACAGCGCAAAGTCGTAGTACTCCAGGGCACTGCCCAGAGAGCAGGCCCAGGCGGCGCGGTGCAGGTCTTTCTTGCGCTCTGGCGCGTCGGGGATCAAGGCGATATCGGGTGCTGAATGATCGTGAGTCATGGGGTGCCTCCAGGTGCCTTTATGGCATCTTGTTATTGACGGGTAGTTGGATGGCTTACAACTTCAACCGCTGTATTTCCTGGAGCATGGCCTGCTCCATGATGTCGATGGGTGCCTCTTTTCCGGTGTACAACTCGATTTGTCGACACGCCTGGTGCACCAACATGCGGGTGCCGGCCACGGTGCGACAGCCCAGTGCTTTGGCTTGCAGCAGCAGCGCGGTCTGCACCGGCATGAACGCCACATCCATCACGATCAGGTGACTGGCCAGGCGGCCGTCCAGCGGGTTGCTGTCCGGCTGCTTGAAACCCACGGACGTCGCGTTGATGACGATGTCGAACGTCCCGGCTGTGAACGCCTCGACCTGGCCGCCCCAGCGAGCGCCCAGCTCCTCCGCCAAAGCAGCACCCCGTTCGATGCTGCGGTTGAACACCGTGACCTCGGCCGCTGCTTGCAAACAACCGTAAACCACCGCACGCGCCGCGCCGCCGGCACCGATCACGGCAACACGCTGGCCCTTGAGCTCGGTGACTTCCTCCAGGGCGCGGATGGCGCCCAGGTAATCGGTGTTGTAGCCGGTGAGCACGCCGTCGACATTGTCGATGGTGTTGACCGCGCCGATTACCTGGGCCGATTCGTCGATGGCATCCAGATGCGCGATCACCGCCGTTTTGTAAGGCATGGAAACGTTCATGCCGCGCACGCCCAGGGCGCGAATCGCGGCCACGGCGGCCACCGGGTCTTCGACGCCAAAACAGACGAAGGTGTAGTCCAGGCCCAGCGCTGCGTAGGCGGCGTTGTGGATCTTTGCCGATAGCGAAAACGGCGATCCCATGATGGAGCCGCAGAGGGTTGGCAGGGAGTGGGGCATGCTGGAGTCCTTGGCGTGAGAGTTAGACGACGCTGGTCAAGCCACCATCGACGAAAAGGGTCTGACCGTTTACGAAGTCGGACGCTGAAGAAGCGAGAAACACAGCGGCGCCGCACAGTTCTTCGACATGACCCCAGCGCCCGGCGGGGGTGCGTTTCACCAGCCATTCGCAGAAGGCCGGGTCGTCGACCAGTGCCTGGTTCAGCTCGGTCTGGAAATAGCCGGGGGCCAGGGCGTTGATCTGCAGGCCATGGCCGGCCCAGTCGGCACACATGCCACGGGTGAGCATGCGCACAGCGCCCTTGCTGGCGGCATAGGGCGAGATGGAAGGGCGAGCCAGCTCGCTTTGCACCGAGCCGATGTTGATGATCTTGCCGCGTCGGCGAGCGATCATGTGCCGGGCCACCGCCTTCGACACATTGAACACGCCATCGAGGTTGGTGCTCATCAACCGGTGCCAGTCTTCGGCACTGACGTCCTGGAGTGCCTGACGATGTTGCAACCCGGCGTTGTTGATCAGGATGTCGATGGGCCCCAGGCGGTTTTCCAGCGCTTCGATGGCGGTGGCGACGGCCTGGTGGTCGGTCACGTCGAACACCGAGTAATCGACATCCAGGCCCTCATCGCGCAGCAACGCGCAAGCACCTTGGGCGCGTTCGGCATCGCGGCCATTGAGCACCACTTGGGCGCCAGCCTGTGCCAGTCCACGAGCCAGGGCCAGGCCAATGCCGCGTACCGAACCGGTGATCAGCGCTCGATGTCCGTTCAGACGAAAGCTGTCGATCATGGGTGTCTCCCTGTCCTGAATAAATGAATGGGCAATGGAGCCACTTTCAACCGCTATCGCGCTGACACGCCAATCGTTTATGGTGATGCCGTGATCACCCCTCGTGATCACCAGGAAGCGGTACGCAACGGGAGGAAGCATGGAGCTCAAGCATTTACGGGCGTTTTCGGTCTTGGCTGAGGAGCTGCACTTCGGCCGTGCGGCGGCGCGGCTGCACATCGTCCAGCCGGCCTTGAGTGCGCAGATCCGTGCGCTGGAAGACGATGTTGGTGCGCAGTTGTTCGAGCGTGACCGGCACGGGGTCGAGTTGACCGAGGAGGGCGCGCTGTTCCTGCCCGAAGCCCTCGCAACGTTGCGCCAGGCCGGGCGCGCCCGCGAGGTGTTACAGCAAGCCGCGGCCGGGGAGGTCGGGGTGTTGCGCCTGGCGTTTGTGTCGTCGACGCTGTCGCATTTGTTGCCGATGCTTGTGCGCACCCTGGAGGAGCGCTATCCGCGCATCGAACTGGAACTCAAGGACATGCCTTCACTGCCTCAGGCCCGGGCGTTGCTGGACAATGCCCTGGACTTTGGCCTGGTTCGCTTGCCGCTGAACGTGCCCGGCGTGCACACCCGCATGCTCTTCGAAGAATCCCTGGTGGTGGCGCTGCCGCAAGACAACCTGCTGTGCGCCAAGCGTCGCATACAGCCCCAGGACCTGGCCGAATGCCCGGTGCTGGTACTGGCGCGCAAGTTCGCCCCCGGTTTGTACGACCAGATGCTGGCCGGTTTTCAACGACGCAAGATCACCCTGACGATCGCCCGGGAAATGGGCGAGTTCACGACGCAACTGGCCTTGGTGGCGGCCGGCCTCGGCATCGGCATCCTGCCCAGCGGTGCCGCATCGGCGCTCCCGGACGGCGTCGTGACGCGCCCCTTGGCACTGGCCATGAGCGGCGCCGGCATCGGCGTGGCCTGGACCGGCCTGGAAAACCCTCGCAAGCGTGCGCTGATGCAGGTGCTTGATGAGCTCTATCCAGTGAAGGGTAATGACGTCAGTTAGGGCAACGGTGGCAGGTTCAGAGGTGATTCATTCAGTCAGACTGGTCCAGGCAAACTGCCTGTTCACTTGAGCGGTACGCATACATTTGTGGTGAGGGGATTTATCCCCGTTGGGCTGCGCAGCAGCCCCAAAAGCTGCAACAGAGGTGTATCAGGTACACCGCGTGCGATGGTTTTACGACTGCTGCGCAGCCGAACGGGGATAAATCCCCTCGCCACAGAATTTCGCTCACCTATCCCCTCACCACAGGATTTCGCTCGCCTGAAGATCGTTTAAGTGAATAACAAGCCCGGCCACTGCGCCGGGCTTGTTCGTTGGGCTAAGGGACTGCTCACTTTCTTGCAAGTCTTAATATCCCATATTATGGGTTTGTAATTCACATATTGAACTAAATCCGCCTCTGGTTTATGGTCAGCCGTAACCCAGTGACCCGACACCAGTCGGGCACCGAGAATAAAGACAATAAGAGGAATTCCCCCATGACTGGTCCTTCACTGGACGTCCGTCTGCATGCCAGCACCATGAAGAAGCTCAACCTGAAGCTGATTCCGTTCCTGATGCTGCTGTACATGGTGGCTTACATCGACAAGTCGAACATTTCGGTGGCGGCGTTGACGATGAATGCCGACCTTGGCCTCAGCCTGCGCATGTACGGACTCGGCGTCGGACTGTTCTTCCTCACCTACATCCTGTTTGAAGTGCCGAGCAGCCTGATCCTGACCAAGGTCGGTGCGCGTCGCTGGATTGCGCGGATCATGATCACCTGGGGCATCATTGCCGCCGGCATGAGCCTGATCCAGAGCGCCAACCAGCTGTATGTCATGCGCTTGCTGCTGGGCGCCGCTGAAGCCGGTTTTACCCCCGGGATCATCTACTACCTGTCGCAATGGTTTCCCCGCAGCGACCGTGCCAGGGCCATGTCGTGGTTCTACATTGGCGCGGCGTTGGCGTCGGTGATTGGTCTGCCGATGTCCGGCGCCTTATTGCATCTGGACGGCGTGTTGGGAGTCAACGGCTGGCGCTGGCTGTTCCTGCTCGAAGGCATTCCGGCAGTGGTGCTGGGTGTCGTGGTCTTGCGTTACATGCCTGACTCGCCGACCACCACCCACTGGCTGGACAGCGCGCAGAAAGCCTGGCTCAGCCGCACGTTGCAGGCCGAACAGGCGACCACGGTGATCTCTCACAAAGATGCCTGGCACGTGGCCTTCCGCAGCCGTCAGGTGTGGTTGCTGAGCCTGTTCTGGTTGCTGCAAGCGTTCGGGACCATCGGCGTGACGCTGTTCCTGCCGCTGATCGTGCAGTCGGTCTCGAAACAGGGTTCGTTCGTCGTCAGCCTGTTGTCGGCGATGCCGTTTTTCCTGGCCTGCGTGTTCATGTACATCAACGGTCGTCATTCCGATCGAACCGGCGAGCGAGGCTGGCACCTGGGTGGGCCGCTGTTGCTGGCCGGGGTCATGCTCGGCCTGGCAGTGTTTACCGGCAACCAGTGGCTGGCGTACGTGCTGCTGGTGGTGGCGGTCGGTCTGAACTGGGCGGCGACGCCCGTGTTCTGGGCCACGACAACCGAATACCTGTCCGGCCCGGCCGCCGCCGTGTCGATTGCCTTGATCAACTCCATCGCCAACCTTGCCGGCCTCGGCTTGCCGCCGGTCATGGGTTGGATCAAAGACGCCACCCACAGCTACGACTACGCCTTGCTGATGGTGGCGGCCGCGCTGATTGCAGGCGGTGTGCTGGGCCTTTATCTGGGCGGTCAACGCATCCGCAAAATCACTACCGTTTCTGTCCAGGGGGGCATCGATGAAACCAACCGTGCTTAAAGTCGCGCGTCTGCCAGACATGCTCAGCGAGCGGCTGTATGCCGACTATGACGTGCTGGAAGGCAGTGAAAGCGGGGACGAATTGGAGGCGGACAAAGTCCGGGGTATCCGCGCCTTGATCGCCAATGGCGAGTCGCGGGTGCAGGCCGGTTTGATCGAGCGCCTGCCGGATCTGCAAGTGATCGTCGTGTTTGGTGTCGGCTATGACGGCATCGATGTCGAGGCTGCCCGGGCCCGTGGCATTACCGTGACCCACACCCCCGATGTGCTCACCGACGACGTCGCCGATTTCGCCATGACCTTGATGCTGGGCACTGCCCGTCGTATTGCCCAGGCCGATCGCTTTGTGCGTGAGGGCCGCTGGCAACAGGGACCTTTTGCCTTCACGCGCAAGGTCAGCGGCAAGCGACTGGGCATTGTTGGACTGGGTCGGATAGGCCTGGCAATTGCCCGGCGCGCCGCGTCTTTCGACATGCACATCAGCTACCACGGTCGACGTCCGCAGGCGGTGGATTATCCGTACTACGCGTCGGTCACCGAACTGGCTGCAGCGGTGGATTTTTTGCTGATCGCCGTAGGAGGAGGGCGCTCGACTCATCATCTGATCGATGCCGGTGTGCTCGATGCCCTGGGCAGTCAAGGCATCCTCATCAACGTCGGGCGCGGCAGTGTGGTCGATGAAGCGGCGCTGGCACAGGCGTTGGCCGAGGGGCGTCTATTGGGTGCCGGACTGGACGTGTTCGAAGATGAACCGAGGCCACACGCCGGTTTGCTGGACCTGGACAACGTCCTGCTCGCGCCGCATATGGCCAGTGCCACCTGGGATACGCGGCGGGCGATGTCGGAGTTGACCCTGGCCAACCTGGCCGCGCACTTTGCCGGTGAGCCGTTGCCGACGCCGATACCGGACTGATCGGCAGAGGTGATCGCCCCACGTAGTCGTGCTGGCAGTACTCGGTGCAGGGCGGGATGAACCGACAGTCACAGCTAAATGCCAGCAAGCTGTTATTTCTGCTCTTTCGATATGTTGTCTGTGCGGGCACAATGCGCATCCTTTTTTGGCTAACCTTGCCGGATGCCTCGAAATGATCAAAACGCCGTACTACCTCATCGACAAGCAGAAGCTTCTGGTCAACATGCAGAAGATCGCCTACGTACGCGAACAGTCCGGGGCCAAGGCCCTGCTGGCACTCAAGTGCTTCGCCACCTGGTCGGTGTTCGACCTGATGCAGCAATACATGGACGGCACCACGTCGTCGTCGCTCTACGAGCTCAAGCTCGGTCGCCAGAAGTTCGAAGGTGAAGCGCACGCCTACAGCGTGGCCTGGGCCGACGATGAGATCGAGGAGATGCTCGATAACTGCGACAAGATCATCTTCAACTCCATCAGCCAGCTGCAACGCTTCGCTGAGCGCTCCGAAGGCAAGACCCGCGGCCTGCGCGTCAACCCGCAAGTGAGCAGCTCCGATTACCTGCTGGCCGACCCGGCGCGTCCGTTCAGCCGTCTGGGCGAATGGGACCCGGTGAAGATCGAAGGCGTCATCGACCAGATCTCCGGTTTCATGTTCCACAACAACTGCGAAAACGGCGACTTCAGCCTGTTCGACCAAATGCTCTGCACCATCGAAGAACGTTTCGGCGAGCTGCTGCACAAGGTCAGCTGGGTCAGTCTGGGCGGCGGCATTCACTTCACGGGTGAGGGCTATGCCCTGGACGCGTTCTGTGCGCGGCTCAAGGCGTTCTCGCAAAAGTACGGTGTGCAGGTCTACCTGGAACCGGGCGAAGCGGCGATCACCAACAGCGCCTCGCTGGAAGTCACCGTGCTCGACACCCTTTACAACGGCAAGCACCTGGCGGTGGTGGACAGCTCCATCGAAGCGCATCTGCTTGACCTGCTGATCTATCGCCTCAACGCCAAGCTGGCGCCGAGCGAGGGTGATCACACCTACATGGTATGCGGCAAGTCGTGCCTGGCCGGGGACATCTTCGGCGAATACCAATTTGATCGTCCGCTGACCATCGGCGATCGACTGTCGTTCATCGACACGGCAGGCTACACCATGGTCAAGAAAAACTGGTTCAACGGCCTGAAAATGCCGTCCATCGTAGTGAAACAACTCGACGGTACAGTCGAAGTGGTTCGTGAATTTGGTTACGAAGACTACCTGTCCAGCCTTTCGTAAAGCGGACAGATAAGGAGTGATAAAGCAATTGAAAAAGAACGTTCTTATCATTGGTGCAGGAGGTGTCGCCAAGGTGGTGGCCCACAAGTGCGCGCAGCACAACGACGAACTCGGTCGTATCGCTATCGCGTCGCGCAACATCTCCAAATGCCAGGCCATCATCGACAGCATCAAGGCCAAGGGTAGCCTCAAAGTTCCCGCCGACATCAAGGCCTTCTCGCTGAACGCTCTGGATGTCGAAGCGACCAAGGCACTGATCCGCGACACCGAATCGCAGATCGTGATCAACGTCGGCTCCGCGTTCCTCAACATGTCGGTGCTGCGTGCCTGCATCGATACCGGCGTGGCCTACCTGGACACCGCCATCCACGAAGAACCGGGCAAAGTCTGTGAAACACCGCCCTGGTACGGCAACTACGAGTGGAATCACCTCGAAGAATGCAAAGAGAAGAACATCACCGCGATCCTCGGTGTGGGCTTCGATCCGGGTGTGGTCAACGCTTATGCCGCACTGGCACAGCAAACGTATTTCGACCGCATTGATTCGATCGATATTCTCGACGTCAATGCCGGTTCACATGGCAAATATTTCGCCACCAATTTTGACCCGGAAATCAATTTCCGTGAGTTCACCGGACAAGTGTGGAGCTGGCAGAACAGCCAGTGGACCAGCAACACGATGTTCGAAGTCAAACGCACCGACGATCTGCCTGTCGTCGGAGAGCAGAACCTGTACCTGACAGGTCACGATGAAGTGCACTCCCTGTCGAAAAACCTCGACGTGCCGAACGTGCGTTTCTGGATGAGCTTCGGCGAGCACTACATCAACGTGTTCACTGTGCTGAAAAACCTTGGCCTGCTCTCCGAGCAACCGGTCAAGACCGCTGAAGGCCTGGAAGTGGTGCCGCTCAAACTGGTCAAGGCCGTACTGCCTGATCCGGGTTCGCTGGCGCCTGGCTACACCGGCAAGACCTGCATTGGCGACCTGGTAAAGGGCACCAAGGACGGCAAGCCGCGCGAGGTGTTCATCTACAACGTGGCCGATCACGAGGAAGCCTACGCAGAAACCGACAGCCAGGGCATTTCCTACACCGCTGGCGTGCCACCTGTCGCCGCAGCGCTGCTGGTCGCCCGTGGCGAGTGGGATGTGCAGCGCATGGTCAACGTTGAAGAGTTGCCGGCTGAGCCGTTCCTCAAGGCCCTGGATGTCATGGGCCTGCCGACGCGCATCAAGGACGAAAATGGAGATCGTCCCTGGAACTGAAACGCCTGAGGCTCCCGACATACCGGTGAGCCTCGTTCAGTGCTCCGTTCGTCGATAAAAAAACGCCGCTCAATTGAGCGGCGTTTTTATTTGTCTGGTCTCGTGCTGATTAACCTGAGGCTCTCGAATTTGGTGGTGCAAAGTCAGAGCGCGTAGCCCAGAACTTGCCCTGACTGGGATTCCTGCGACGCAACCATCAGGTGTAATGGCATGCATTCGACTTCCATGCACACGATTTCAAACCCGCCCACTACCTGCACCTCTCGCTCCCCCAAAGTGGCTGCTTCATCGGCCAATGCCTTAGCCATTCTCGCGTGGTTCGCTGCGATTTCATTGAGAGTTGACACGTTCCGTCTCCCGGTGACTGACCTAGCCTAGCGCTGGCGTCCTTGATTGTTGATTTGAATGCCGTCGCGTCAGAATTCCGTTGTTCTGGGCCAGCTATCTGCGTCCTTTGCAATCCTTGAGCCAGTCATGGTCAGAAAAGTGGCGCAGCCTCCAACGACCCGATGATCGGCATGTTCAAGCCGATAACCGAAGCTTAGGTCAACTTTGCAAACTCATCTTTAAAAACGTTTCACCCCCGTCATAGAAGAAAGCTTTTTGTACGCCTTAATATGACTTTATATCGGCGTCAATTTTTATTGCTAGTTCATGTAACCAAAAGCGATTGTCTTTAGCACAATTCATTTACTCCAACTTTCAGAACCTCAGCCATAAATAACAAAGTGCCATCACGCTCTTAGGCAAGGACTACGACAACCCTAAAAAAACAATTATTTTGACGACAAAAAACAGTCATATCCTCCCTATTAAGTCGGTGATTAATCATGATCAAGATCATGGCCTGCTTTTTAATAGGAGCTGTACTCGCAGGATGCAACGGCATGGTAAAACCCGATTTTTCGGGGGCTGCCAACGATTCCTACTTCACGATTTTCTCAGGCTTTCCTCTTCCGTATATGTACATGGCGTCGGCCGTGCAATGGAATGAGGATTACGCCGTCACAACCCGGCATACGCCGCTGATTCCCAACGTGCAATACAGCTGCAGTACCGGCTGTGACCTCGTCTTCATTCGCCACAAAGCCAACGGCCGCTACCCTTCGTGGCGCGCACCGCGGGTGGGCGAGGACATTACGGCCGTTGGGTCGAGCCCGTACATGGCCACCGCTACCGGCAAGGGCAAGGTGTACCAGGCGCCTTTTCTCAATACCGATGAACACAGTGGCGACCTCTATGCCATCCACGATGCTCCGCTGGTCAAGGGGATGTCCGGTGGCCCCGTAATTGCCAACGATGGCAGCGTCGTCGGTATTAATATGGGGTTCTATTCCACGACGTTAAACGATGTCAGCGCGCATCCCGGTGTAAAAGGCGCGCAGCGGATCAGTGTTTTTATTCCCTATTCGATTATTCAACGTGAATGGCAATTGTTACAGGCTAAACTTGATAGTCCGCAGGGGACGAAGTTTGCCGCCAAGTAATCATGCAGGACTGTTGACCTGTGTGGCGAGGGCGTGAATGCCTTCGCCACCGTTACAGTGCCGCCTTCATAAGTCTTTCTTAAACTCTTTATCGAGATGTTTGTCGTCCTTGTGACGTTCTTTATCGAGGTGCGTGTCCTCTTTGTCGATGACGTCTTCGTCATGCTTCACACCGTTATCGATCTCGTCGGCATCGTGATCGACACCTTTGTCAATTTCCCGATGGTCGTGGTGGACCCCCTTTTCGAGGAGGTCTTCGGCGTGGGCAACCCCCACAGGGGTGAGGAGGCCTGCGACGAGCAGTGGCGCAATGAGCAGCGCTTTAAGCGTCTTCATGTCGTTCTCCGTTGCGGGTGCCAGTGATTGAGCGGTTGGATAAATCTAATATTCCTTAAAGGCATAAATAGATAATTATATATTCCTTTTAATGTTGGTTCGGTCGGTGCACTTTGGGGGCCTGCACATCCGTGCGAATAACCACGACATCAGCCAGGAAGCCTCAATATGACCATCAAAGCGATCAACGTCCGCAACCAGTTCAAGGGCGTCATCAAGGAAATCGTCGAAGGCGAAGTGGTTTCCGAAATCGACGTGCAAACCGCCTCCGGCATCGTCACCTCTGTGATCACCACGCGCTCGGTGCGTGACCTGGAGTTGAAGGTCGGCAGCGAAGTGATTGCCTTCGTCAAATCCACCGAGGTGTCGATTGCCAAGTTGTGATCAGCCTCGCTTTATCGGTATCTGATAACGGTGCCTTTGAGCTTGTGACCCTCGATGGTTTCGAAATCCGTTGCTGCGGGTTGATTGTTGACGTTAGCAGGCGGCCGGGGAGTTTCCAGAAAAGGGCTGTGAGGGGGTGCCGGTTTTGTGTGGGTCTATAGATCCGTTTATGCAGTCACGCCATACCCCTTGTAAGAGCAAAGCTTGCTCGCGATGGCGGCTTGATAGCCGATCATTACTCGCGGATGTACCCGGATCAAATTGTAGGAGTGAGCCTGCTCGCGATGGCGGTCTGATCGGCAACGGATTTTTTGCTGGTGTACATATCCATTCCTGCGGTCACGGCTGCTATTGGTTTCGCTCTTACAGCGAGTCACTTTGAAAAGCGCCAAGTAACCAAACGCTCTTGCCCCTTTCGTCCGGTGCCTCGCCTGGGCTCGGCATACCCTCGCTCCGGTCCTGCTCCGTGGGCCCGCCGCGATCGGCCATCCATGGCCGTGCGCGGCTAACCCGGCATCCATGCCGGGTTGCCCACTGCGCAGAACCTGCGCTCGGCCTTCCCATGGGGCAAGAAGATCAAAATCAAAAGCAGATCAGAAGCCGAAGCGAGGCGGCCTGACAGCCAACCTGACTTTCGAAGCGCATACGGTCACCTGTGGGAGCTGAGCTTGCTCGCGATGGCGGCCCTCATAGCCGATCGATATCTTCCTGATGTACCCGGATCAAACTGTGGGAGTGAGCCTGCTCGCGATGGCTGCCTGATCGGCGGTGAGATTCTTGCTGGTGTACATATCCGTTCCTGCGGGTACGGCTGCTATGGGTTTTAAGATCGCAACCTCGTTTCACTCGACAGCTCCTGCATAGCGAAGTTTTCCCAATGACATTGCGTCATCGTTAACGTCCATCGCGAGCAAGCTCTGCTCCCACAGGGAAACGCGCAGACTTCAAGCGTCAGGTCGGCTGTCAGGCCGCCTCGCTTTGCTTTTGATTTTGATCTTAGGCGCCCCGTTAAACCACGCTGGCCGAACGCAGGTATTGCGCAGCGGGTAAACCGGCAAGGATGCCGGTTTAGCCGCGCTGGGCCAGGGATGGCCCATCGCGGCGGCCCGCGGAGCAATGCCGGAGTGAGGGCACACCGAGCCTAGGCGAGGTGCCAAGTGGTGGGGCAAGAGCGTTTGGGTTACTTTTGCGCTTTTTAAAAGTGACTCGCCGTAAGGGCGAAACCCATAGAAGCCGTGACCGCAGGAATGGATATATACACCGGCAAGAATCACACCGCCAATCAGACCGCCATCGCCGGCAAGCCAGCTCCCACAGTTTGATCCAGCTGCATCAGGAAAATACTCATCGGCTATCAGACCGCCATCGCGAGCAAGCCTTGCTCCTACAGTGAACGCCTCTATCACTCATCCTTCTCGCAATTCACCATCCACGCCACACCAAACCGATCGTTCAACATGCCAAACCGCGCCGCCCAGAACGTCTTTTCCAGAGGCATCTGCACGCTGCCATCCTCTTTCAGCGCATTAAAGACCCGCTCCGCCTCGGCAATGCTGTCGACATTCAGCGAGATCGAACACCCGGCCATGTCATCGGTGGGCCGATCCGGTGTCGTATCAGAGCCCATGATCGCCTGATCACCCACCAGCAGCCGGGTGTGCATGATCAGGTTATGCAGATCCGCCGGAACATGTTCCCGGGCGGGGCTTTCACCGAAGGTCATCATCATTTCGATCTGACCTTGCAGCGCCTGGGCGTAAAAAGTGAAGGCGGCTTTGCAGTCGCCGTTGAAGATCAGATAGGGATTGATTTTCATGTTTCAGCTCCCGGTCATTGAAGGGGTCACACCGGTTTTGACGACAGGTTCGTCAGCCAATTGCGATGGACATCGACCCGGGTAGCAAAGCCCTAAATCGCAGCGAGTGCTGAGGTTTTTTTAGATGTTTTTTCTATGGAAGAGGCCAGGCTTATTGCTTCGTTCGAACGTCGCGGTGCCAGCAAGCGTTCGATGGCGCCACTGACCAGGTTCTCGAGCATTTCATCGCGCTCGGATTCCTCCAATGGAGAGTGCGTCAACCAGGTCGGCGCGCTGTTGAGTATCGACGCAATGGCATGACCGGCGGCCACCAGACCCTCTGCGCTGAAGCGTGATCGAACACCGAGCATCTTCAGCAATTTACGCTCGTACTGTTCGCGCAATTGCCGAACCCGCGCTTGCTGTTCGTCATTCAGACAGCCGCTGTCGCGCTCTGCCAGACGGAAGTGCCAGGGCATTTCCTGATGCAGATTCAGGTGGGCGCGAATGAGGCCATGGAGCCGATCACGTTTGGCCGGCGCCTTCTGTTCGATGCGTCCCAGGGTCGCCAGCAGCTCTTCGTAAAACTCCTCGATCAGGTCGAGGAGCAAGTGCTGCTTGCTGGGGAAATGGTGATACAGCGAGCCTGGCGCGAGCCCCAGGCACGTCGCGAGTTCGCGCATGCCGACCTGACCGAAACCCTTGCAGGCAAACAGCTCCAGCACCTTGTCCCGGTATTCGGCGAAGCGCGAGCAACGCTCAGGCATAGGCATGGAAGCCACGCCCCGTTTTGCGTCCCAGGTAGCCGGCGGCGACCATTTCCTTGAGCAGTGGAGCAGGGCGGTATTTGCTGTCGTTGAATCCGTCGTAAAACGCTTCGAGAATGGCCAGCACGGTGTCCAGGCCAATCAGGTCTGCCAGTGCCAACGGACCAATGGGCTGGTTGCAGCCCAGGCGCATGCCGGCGTCGATGTCGTCGACGCTGGCCAGGCCTTCCTGGAACACCAGAATCGCTTCGTTGATCATGGGCACCAGAATCCGGTTCACCACGAAGCCCGGACGGTTGCCGGCGGTGATCGCGGTTTTGCCAAGCGTGGTGGCCATGTCCAGCGCCAGGGCGTGGGTCGCGTCGCTGGTTTGCAGGCCCCGAATCACTTCGATCAGCCCCATCACCGGCACCGGGTTGAAGAAGTGCAGGCCGATGAAACGCTCAGGATGGTTGACGTTGGCGGCCAGTTGAGTGATGGACAGCGAGGATGTGTTGGAGGCGATCACGCATTCGGTACTGACCTGTGCGGCAATCTGTTGCAGCACGCGCAGTTTCAGGTCGAGGTTTTCGGTGGCCGCTTCGATGACCAGTTGCACGTCCTGCAAGCGGCTGTAATCGGTGCTGGTGCCGATGCGCTCGAGGATGGCGAGTTTTTGCGCTTCAGTCAGGGTGTCCTTGGCGATCTGGCGATCAAGGTTCTTGCCGACCGTTGCGAGCGCTTTTTGCAGGGCGCTCTCGGAGATGTCGAGCAAGGTGACGTTGAAACCGGCCTGGGCGCAGACCTGGGCGATGCCGTTACCCATGGTGCCTGCGCCGATCACGCCAATGTTTTGCAGATTCATGTTCCAGTCCTTGCGATCAAACCGTGCGATACCTTGGCCGCCGTGGCCGCCGTGGCAGCCGAAAGCGTACTATTGGCCGCGAGTCTAGAGCTGGCAGGGCCGTTGTCCTATGCCAAAACTGTTCAACGGCACTGGCGTTTTTTGCCATGCGGACACTGGGGAGTGAAACGTTCACATGCGGGAAAAGGACTCGGTCGCCGTCTACTTTGTGCAGGCCATGATTCATGCGCTGGGCGCGCATCCACAGCGTCTGGAAGCGGTGCTGCAGGAGGCTGGCATCGACCCGGCACTGATCAGGCAGCCCACGGCACGCGTGCCGGCGAGTGCCTTTGCGGCGCTGTGGCTGATTCAGATCCGCGAGCTCGATGATGAGTTCTTCGGGCTCGACTCCCATGGCATGCCACCGGGCGCCTTCGCGCTGATCTGCCGGGCGCTGATTCAGGAGCCCGACCTGCATAAAGCCATGCGCCAATGCCTGGCCAACTTCTCCCTGTTCCTGCGGGACTTTCGCGGCACGCTGGCGGTGCGTGGCAAACGCGCGGTCATCAGCCTGGAATCACAGGCCAGAAGCGACGACGTCAGCCGTTTTGGCGAAGAGACGTTTCTGGTGCTGATGATCAGCCTGCTGTGCTGGCTGGGCGGGCGCCGCATCCCCATCGATCGCGCCGATTTTCGTCATGAACGCCTGCCCTTGAGCGACGACCGTCTGCTCTGGGGGCCGAACCTGACCTTCGGCGCCGAACGCACCGAGATCGAATTCGCCAGTCATTACCTGCGCCTGCCGGTGGTCCAGGACCTGGCGTCGCTGAAAGTATTCCTGCGCACGGCACCGCAATGGCTGGTGATCCGATTCCGCAATCAGCATGGCCTGGCGTCACAGGTGCATCAGCGCTTGCGCAACAGTCGCTACAGCGAGTGGCCGACCCTGCAAGCCTTCGCCCTGGAACAGCACCTGAGCCCCAGCACCTTCCGGCGAAAACTCGAGCGAGAAGGCTGTTCGTATCAGGAGATCAAGGACGAAGTGCGGCGCGGCGTGGCGTTTGAGCAGCTGCGCCAGAGCAACGCGAGCATCGGCGATATTGCCGAGCGCCTGGGGTTTCAGGAACCGAGCGCGTTTCATCGGGCGTTCAAGAAATGGACGGGGGAGAGTCCGGGGAAGTATCGGGCGCGGTTTCAGGATGGAATTAGCGAAACGTCTGACAGACGCGACTGATTGAGCGCGACCCCGGTGATTTCATCCGTTTCGGGCTGTACAGTCTCGGGCCTTAGTCTCTGTTCAACGCCGTTGTGACAAGGACGCTGACCCCAAGGAACTGGAGTTCGTCGACGTGACCGATATTGAAAACATTCCCCCGTTAACCGCATCCCCGATACCGAATCGCTTCAGCCAGATCAGCCAATGGCTGTTGTGGCTCAATGAACGCGCCTGGCCATTGACCGTGGGCATTCTGCTGACGGCGGGCGTTTACCTGTATCAATACGTTCAGGAAGAAAAGATCCCGCTGAGCATCACGTCCTCCGCCGTCATCACGGCACTGCCGGTCATGGCCGCGATACTGGTGTTCATCATTTCGATTCTGGGGGCGTTCTTCCTGTTGCCGATCTTCGTCCTGTTCCATCGTTTGAATGATTCCGGCAGGCGCTTGAGCGACGAATTCACCTTGGGCCAAGCCTCCCCGGAGCAGCAGACGCGGCATCGGCGCATGTTAGGGCGCTGGGCGGCGAGCCTGTTTATCCTCGGGTTCTTTTGTGCCTCGTTGAGTGCTATCGGCTCCCAAGTCTCGGGCACCTGGTACTGGGGGCTCGCGGCGGCAACGGGCACGCTGCTGACCATGGTCGCTTATTACTGGCTGTTGACGCGGGGTGTCGAGGGCCCGATGTCGATGGATTTCCGGTTTGCCTGCCTCATGTCCGCCTTTGTGCAGATGGGCGTGATTCTCAACATTACGATCATCGCAATCGACATCGCTGGCCGCTACGTCAGCAATTTGTGGTGGCTGGTGCCGCTGATGCTGGCGGAGTTGCTGGTGATCTGGATCATCCAGCTGCTGGGTGCGTTGTTCGTGAAGAAAATGCACGGCCATGAGAACCCGGTTGCGCTGGTGGCGTGTGCAGTCATGGTGCTGGTGATCTTCCTGGGCTTGTACCCGCCTTCGGGCGCGAAACTGGGCGGCTTCGCCTTTCAGGTGTCCGCATCCGGCGCCCGTAACTGCACGATCCTGAATTTCGGCCCCGAGAGCAAAGGACTCGAGTCGATCACGGATCCCGACAGACCCGGTTTCACTCGTCCACTGCGCGTTATCGCTGAAGCAGACGGTACTTATTACGTGAGGTTGTGGAAGACCGACTCCAAAGCCGTGCAGTTTGTACCTCGAGCCAGTCTGGTGGGCGTTGACGTCTGTCCAGTCGCTAAACCCAAGGTCGCCGCCGCTGCAACACCCGCCCCGAACCCTGGCTGAAGTACCATGGCGTCTTGACGCCATCACCACGCCGGGTCCAGTGCCGTATGCCAGTTGCTCTTAACCGCTTCACCACCTTGCTGGATCAGGCTCGACGCGCCTTGCTGCTGGTCTGGGGCACCTCGCGTGCACTGTTTCTCGGCCTGGTGCTGGCCACGCTGGTGGCCGGTGTTCTGCCGGCGCTGGCGGCGTGGTTGGGCCAGCGCATCGTCGATGCCGTGGTGTTCGCCATGCAACTGCATGCCCAGCAGGGCAGTGCGCCATTGTGGCCGGTGGTGCGTTACGTGTTGTTCGAGGCCGGTGTGTTGGCGTTGCTGTCCGGAACTCAGCGGGCATTGTCCGTTCAGCAATCGCTGTTGCGGGTGCAGTTGGGGCAGAAGGTCAACACGATGATTCTGGAGAAGGCCCAGACCCTGTCGCTCGTGCAATTCGAGAATTCCGAGTTCTACGACAAACTGGTCCGGGTGCGGCGCGAGGCGTCGACCCGACCGTTGGCATTGGTGATGAAGTCCCTGGGGTTGATCCAGAACCTGATCGTACTGATCAGCTTCGGCGTGTTGCTGGTGCATTTTTCGCCATGGGCGCTGGTGTTGCTGGTGGTCGGAGCGTTGCCGGTGTTCTTCGCCGAAGCGCATTTTTCCGGCGATGCCTTTCGCTTGTTTACCCGCCGTGCGCCGGAAAGCCGGCAGCAGAATTACATCGAGACGCTGCTCTCCCACGAGGCCTACATCAAAGAGGTCAAGCTGTTCGGCATTGCGCCCCTGTTGTTGCAGCGCTACCGCGATACCTTCACGCGTCTGTATGCCGAAGACCGCCGGCTGACCTTGCGCCGGGATGGTTGGGGTTTTGTCCTCGGATTACTCGGCACGGGGGCGTTTTACCTGGCCTACGCCTGGGTCGTGGTCGACACCGTCCATGGCAACATCACCCTCGGTCAGATGACCATGTACCTGGTGCTGTTCAAGCAGGGGCAAACGGCGGTGAGCAGCAGCCTGAGCGCTATCAGTGGGCTGTACGAGGACGGTCTGTATCTGTCGAGCCTGTATGAATACCTGGCCGAGCCGGTGATCGTCGACACCGGGCACTTGACCGTGGGCGCAGTGCCGGGCGATGGCTTGCGTTTCGAGAACGTCGGTTTCCGTTATCCGGGGGCGAGTCGCGCGGCCCTTGAAGGCATCGATTTGCACTTGGTGCCTGGCCACAGCGTCGCGCTGGTCGGGGAAAACGGTTCAGGCAAGACCACGCTGATCAAGTTGCTGACTCGCCTGTATCGCCCCGATCAAGGCCGTATTCTGCTGGACGGCAGCGACCTGAATACGTGGCAGGAAGAAGCGTTGCGGCGGCGCATCGGCGTGATTTTCCAGGACTACATTCGTTATCAATTCACCGTCGGAGAAAATATCGGGGTTGGCGATACGCAGGCGTTCAGCGATGAAACCCGTTGGCACGAAGCTGCCACTGAAGGCATGGCGGCGCCCTTTATCAAGGGGCTGGACCGAGGCTATGCCACGCAGCTGGGACGGTGGTTTGCCGGGGGGCAGGAACTGTCGGGCGGGCAGTGGCAGAAAGTCGCCTTGTCCCGCGCCTACATGCGCCGCGACGCCGACATCCTGATTCTCGACGAACCGACTTCGGCCCTGGATCCGGCGGCGGAAGCGGCGGTGTTCGAGCATTTCAGCCAGCACACCGAGGGGCGCATGACGTTGCTGATTTCCCACCGTTTTTCCAGCGTGCGCAATGCCGACCACATCCTGGTGCTGGACCAGGGCACGATTTTGGAGCGCGGTGATCACGACAGTCTGGTCGCCACCGGAGGTCGCTATGCGCAGCTGTTTCACTTGCAGGCGCAGGGCTATCGATAACCCTCAGGAATCGTGACCGCCGTGAGCGGTCGTTGGCCCGGCGACCTGCGGCGGCCTGGCTTTCATCAAGCCGTCGAGGGCCTGCCGGTACTGCGCACCCCCCAGGCTCATGCTGTTGTTGTGCGTACCACCGGGCACCAGTAGCAGGCGCTTGGGCTCGTTGGCGGCGTTGAAGAGTTGCTGACTGAAGCGCGATGGCATGAACTGATCGGCCAGGCCATGGACCACCAGCAAGGGCATGTCGATGTCGACGATCTTGTCGATGGAGTCGAACTTCTGTGACAGCAGCCAGCGCACCGGCAGCCATTTCACCGGCAGATTATTGTCGGCCACCTGCGCCACTGCATCACCCA
>Ga0247812_10000521_pt1 | contig 24184 bp, 20 predicted proteins | sample UWRJL149409B1_FD_178011 | JGI IMG/M metagenome (GOLD analysis project Ga0247812, IMG submission 178011) | Plant litter microbial communities from Arlington Agricultural Research Station in Wisconsin, United States - UWRJ-L149-409B-1 | ecosystem: Environmental > Terrestrial > Plant litter >...
TAACCATAATCCTCTTTTTACTAAATGTTGTCTCGCTTCCTGTACATTGTTTTTATTTTTTAAGGAAAGATAAACTGAAGTTCCCGCCAGAAAAACAAAAGTAGGCGCACACAAATGCGTGATCCATCTTGTAAAAAATAATAGTGGTGTTGTGGTGGCGAAATCTGTCGGATTTTGGGTAATAGAATCAATATGCATCAAATCACGAACGTGGTCTAATGCCATAATAATCATTACAATTCCTCGCACTATATCAATTGAATTTTCTCTTTTCATTTTTATACAAGTTTAAAAATGGATTAGGAATATATCTATGCGGGCACGGATTGCAAATCAGCGCTATCGATTTAGCCTTTTAGTTCTCTTTTCGCATCATTTCTTTCGCCTTCTCAAGTTGATTTCCTACGAAAGAAATAATAGTTTCTCCTAAACTATGAACTTGTGTAGAAAATATTTTAGGCTGATTATTCTCTATTTCGAAATTTTTTATTGAATTTTCAATTGCAGATTTTAATTCAACTGGCATACTTCTGCAATCAAAACCACCTTTTATTTGACTATTTACAAATTCTTTAAATGAATTAAATTTCTGAACATTATCATCAGCCGGTTTAATATCATTGAAATGATAATAAAACCACAATTCAAAGCATGGATTACTTTGAACAACATTCCATAAGTTATGAGTTTTATCTTGTGAATCACAGAATTCTTTCAAAAGTTCAATTTTATTTCCTTCATTCCATCTATCAGTATCAATAACAAACCAAACTTCATCTTTGTATTCTATACTTAATTGGAATCGTGGCATGATCTCATTTTCTTCATTTCCAAAAAACAAGATTGTAGCATTATCCTTTAGTTTTAATGGATCTGATTGTCCGTTATTATTTGGAATTGGAATAATATCAATGTTAGAAGATAAGCCTTGAAAATATTTAAAATAGTTTATTTCAGTTTCTTCACCTTCACAAAATATATACACTTTTTTTGCATCAATCTTCGCTTCAACTTTTTCATAAATTTTATTTCTAGTCAAGTATCTCATATTTATGCCAGTTTAAGTCTTGTAAGTTAGATAAAAAAGGTATACCACCATATCTTCCATTCAAATAGCCATTTTCAATGTTTGCAGTGTTATGAATATTAAAATCGCTCAAAGAATATAACTTTGACGCACCATCAATATCTTTTTGCGCAAACCAAATTTCATCAGGTCTCAAAATATCTTGATCTAAAAGTGAAGATTCATGTGTAGTAAATATTAGTTGACCTTTAGCGCAACTATCTAAAGAAATTTTAGAAATAATTTCTTTAATCATGATAGGGTGAATACTTCTTTCTATTTCATCAATTAAATAAACACTATCATCATTTATAATACCATTAAGAGCTGGAATATAATCAATAAGTCTTTTTGTACCATCAGATTCCATACCAACAGAAAATTCAACCTCTTCACCTTTATCATTTAAATGAGTTGTTATAAGTCTTTTTACAAATATTTCATCATTTTCATAAACTAATGTTGCTTCTTCACCAGTCTCCGAATGAGTCATAATAGAAAGGCCATTTGGTTCTTTCCTTAAATCATCTTTAAGAATTTGAATTTTCTTTTTATCAGTAGTAAACTCTTCAAATTTAGTCTTGACTACATTTATTTTTGAAATACCAGTATTAAGACTTGAGATGAGATTATTGGCAAAAGTATTTAATTCATTGTCAGTATCTAACATATGTGCTATAGCTCCAGGCTTTGCATCTGGCTTAATAATTACAAGTATTTCATCAAACCATTTAAAAGCATTAACAACATCAACAAACTCATCTTTATATTTTGAATTTAAAAAAGATATGAGAAGTTCATTTTTCTGTAACAATTTTTCAGCTAAAACATCTACGAATAATTTATTTTTTTCGTTATTAATATAACCCTCAAAAAAAGAAATTGACTGTACATCATTTTCTAAATTTCTATCAAAAATTAAAATATCTTTATCTTTTTTGCTTTCAGCTAAGTACTCATTTAATATTGTATTTTGGTGAAAAGTAATTGAATAATAATAAATTTTTGAATGTATATAAAATTCTATTCCTAATGATATTGGATCATTTGATATCTTTTCACTTTTTAATCTAAATTTAGAGTGATCCAAATCTTTAGGTAGCTTTCCATCATCAACAACCATTGATTCTAGTAAAGATATTGATTTTATCAAGTTTGATTTTCCTGATCCATTTGCCCCATAAATGGCACTTAATCTTAATACCTCAATCTCATTTTTAGTTATTCTATGATGAGATAACCTTTGAGTTTTATTTGGAAACAAATTAAATTCAGTTTCTTCTCTAAATGAGTAAATATTTTTTGCCACAAATCTAATCAACATAATATATCCGTTAAAAATTCACGGTAAATATATTCATTAATGTTTATAAACATGTTAATATATATAAAAAATTAGTGTTATACGTTATATTTTAACGGGTCGCTCTTATTTAGCCTGAATTTCGGACAAAAACTTATGTTTAATTTATCAATTTAGAATGTAACTCAACATGAATAAAAGTTCCAGTTTATATAATATGGCTGATTGACATTAAACTCTATAATTTTTTTCTCTAGCGATTTCCTATGCGCTGCACCGATGATAAAAGCTGCATTTACAAATTCGTTTTTTGCTGAGTAATCAAAAATTTTTTTAATCATTTGATTTTCTCTTTCGTACTGCTCTTCATGGAAAATATTATAGATGTGTGACAGAATTTCTTTTTGCGGATGATATTGTAAAACGTGTTTTTCAAATTTTTTCATCTCAAAAAATATATCTGAACATTTATTGCTGTTCAAGTGGTTGAAACCGTCTAGTTGTACTGAACGAGATTGCTCATCATTAAACTCTTTATAAATTTCATATTTTCCGAACGACTCAAACATATAAAGTATTTGATTTGTAGAAAGTGTAGGACTTTGGATCGATATCTACAGGAACAATTTTGAGAACATTTTGAGAAGAATATTTTTTCAAGCATTTAACTTCAAGCGGTTCATGCTTATCAAACTCTGTTTTAAAAAAGTTGTCGATTAAACTCTCAGGCAGTTCGATGAAAATAGCCTCAGGTTTAATTTGTTCAATAATTTTGTATAATTCGTCAGAATTGCATTTACCTATTTCATTATGGACTGAGCTAATTAACGTGATATTTTTCATAATTACTTTTCAAAAGAAAGACTTTATTAAGAAGGATTTTCAATACACTTGCCACTTACCTTTCGCAGCTAACAGAAGTTGGTGATTAAAGTGAGTAAGTTTTCTCTGCCAAGATAAACTTACTTTGTGAAACAAAATGCCGGCTAACGTAAATCAACAATTTTGGTTAGCCGCTATTAGTAATATTATCAATTATAACTAACACATTTTACATTCATAATCCGTTATGCAGGTTGAAAGTTCAGATCAACAGCAACCAATTCAGCTAGCTTAACAGCTACTTCTTTCATTGACTCTTCTGAAGTATCGAGACCTGATCGAGAGCCGAGTAGCGGACTAACATCACGAAGAGCTTCGTAGGTTGTATTATGAACAATTGGAACTAGTTGGTCACGTGCTAGTAATGCAGACAATTCTTTATCTGCAATACCTTCTTTTGGCAGTCGAGATAGTAGAGCTGGAGTTACTAATACCAATCCAATTCGAGAATTTGCCAAACCTTTGTCAATTGCGCGCATCAAAGGTACACCGAGACCCACATCTTTCTCGCTGAACCAAACTGAGACACCATTTGATACAAGCAAATCATGAAGTTCTTTAGCGGCACCTTGACGATCATCCCAAGCATGACAGAGAAAAACATCTCGAAGATCAGGCTTCGCAACTGCTCGTTCTTCAACAGTCTTGCGTATTGGAGTTAGCGCCTGTACTTCTGCAGCTGTATAAAAAACCGGCGAACTCGCTTTCGACCACCGTGGCTTTGAACTTCTATTACTTCCGCTGCTTCTACTACTTCCACTACCCCCAGATGAATATGAAGGAGAGGAATATGATTGATAGGAATAAGAGTTGGAGCTACGATAATTCCGACTGCTACATGCAGGGCACGCGTCTGCCCCGCTTGACGTTCTGTGTCCATTCACTGGTGCTGTACATCTTGCCATATTTTATTATTTTAAGGTTAAATAGTATACAAACCTACAGAATTTATACCAACTTTTCTTATTAACAGACAGAAGTTGTTAACAGCATTTGTTTGTAATCACCACAAAATTAGATATATGTGATATAAATTTAATTATCTCCCAATGCTAGCGTATGTAGGCTAAAGTTGAGTATTATCTAAATAAATATAATGTTTTTACACTTAAAACTGATTTATTTCTCATGAAACCAAGTGCGTGAGGGATAGAGGCGGTATCCTTTTATGAAGCGGAGCGGAATAAAAGATATAGCCGAAAGCCCGACCCGGAGGGACACGCCCAAAAAAAATCCCGCTTCATAAGAAACGGGACTTAGCATTGATATTCTCTTTTTTTTTATTTTTAAACTGTTGCTTCTACTGGCAACGGAATTTGATTTTTAAGCAAATCTTCGAAAGTTTCGTGTTGGCGAATCAGGATTCCCTGACCGTCTTTCCATAAAACCTCAGCCGGTTTGTATCTTGAATTGTAGTTCGAAGCCATTGAGAAACAATACGCTCCTGCATTTCTGAACGCTAAGATATCGCCTTCTGCAATTTCAGGAATTCTTCTGTTGCTTGCAAACGTATCGGTTTCGCAAATGTATCCTACTACGGAGTAAAAACGCTCTTTTCCTTTTGGGTTCGAGATGTTTTCGATATGGTGCTGTGAACCGTAGAACATTGGACGAATCAAATGGTTGAATCCACTATCGATTCCGGCAAAAACCGTTGAAGTCGTTTGTTTTACTACGTTTACTTTCGCTAAAAAGAAACCTGCTTCACTCACCAAAAATTTCCCAGGTTCGAAAATCAGGGTTAAATCTTTACCATATTCGGCACAGAAAGAATTGAATCTTTTTGATAATTTTTTACCTAATTCCTCAATATCCGTTTCGATATCATCTTTTTTGTACGGTACTTTGAATCCGCTTCCGAAATCTAAGAATTCCAGGTTTTTGAATTTTTTAGCAGCGTCGAATAATATTTCTGCTGCATATAAAAATACTTCAATATCTAAAATATCAGATCCTGTGTGCATGTGGATACCTACGATATTCATGTTTGTATTTTCGACAATACGCACTAAATGAGGCAACTGATGTACCGAAATTCCGAATTTACTATCGATATGACCTACCGAAATATTTTCGTTTCCACCCGCCATTACGTGCGGATTGATACGAATACATACGGGTACGGTTGGATATTTTGTTCCGAATTGCTCTAATATGGAAAGGTTGTCAATATTGATCTGAACCCCCATTTCGGCAACTTGCTCGATCTCTTCAAGAGAAACACCGTTTGGTGTAAAGAAGATTCTGTCAGGTTCATAGCCAGCATGAAGCCCTAATTGAACCTCCTGAATTGATACAGTATCTAAGCCAGACCCCATGTTCTTTAATAACTGAAGAATCGCAACGTTAGACAAAGCCTTCATGGCATAGTTAATTCGCAAGTTTTCTACCTTAGAGAAAGCTTTCGTTAACCTGTTGTACTGTGATTGGATTTTTTCGGCATCATAAACATATAATGGACTTCCAAATTGGTCTGCTAACTGCAGTAAATCTTTTGCTTGCATTGTTAAACTTTATTTTGAGCAAATTTATTATTCTTTTGAGAGTAAAAAAATTAATTGTAGAAAAATAACAAAATATAACAAATTGTTTGTTTTTTAAACTTTCTGTGAGTTTTATTTAGATTTCAAACATTTAGAAAAATTATTACACATTAGATATAAAAAAAGCAAAACGGCTATCAATAATGACAGCCGTTTTAAACTTTATAAATATAATTATTAAACTCCAGGTAAGTCTCCACCCTCTTTAGTAGGCAAATCTGATTTACCCATTAAGTAGATATCTACCTGACGAGCAGCTTCTCTACCTTCAGAAATAGCCCAAACAATCAAAGATTGTCCTCTTCTCATATCTCCGGCCGTGAATACGTTTGGAACATTGGTTTGGTAATTATTCGCTTTATAGTTGCTTCTGAAATCAATTTCCAATCCTAACTGACTGCTTAATGTTTTTTCAGGACCTGTAAATCCAAGTGCCAATAAAGCTAAGTCGCAAGGCCAAACTTGTTCAGAACCTTCTACTTCGATTAATTCAGGACGTTGTCCAGGAACCATTTTCCATTCTACTTTTACGGTTTTCAAAGCTATTAATTTACCATTTGCATCCTTGATAAATTCTTTCGTATTGATTAACCAGTCTCTTTCACAACCTTCTTTGTGAGAAGTAGAAGTTTTTAACTGCAACGGCCAATAAGGCCAAGGAGTTGATGCACTTCTGCCAACAGGCGGTTTCGGCATGATCTCAAAGTTGGTTACCGATTTTGCACCGTGACGGTTTGATGTTCCAACACAGTCAGAACCTGTATCTCCACCACCAATAACGATAACATCTTTTCCGGTTGCCATTACCTGATTCTCGATTGTTTCTCCGAAAACTACTTTAGTCTGCTGCGTTAAGAAATCCATAGCCTGAACTACACCATCAGCATCAGCTCCTGGAGTAGGCAAGCCTCTTCTTTCTGTAGCACCTCCGCAAAGTACAATAGAATCGAATGCTTTTAAATCTTCAATTGAATAGTTTACGCCAACGTTTGTATTTACTTTAAAAGTGATTCCTTCCGCCTCTAAAATAGCTACACGTCTGTCGATAATTCCTTTTTCTAATTTGAAATTCGGAATTCCGTAACGTAATAAACCTCCAATTGCATTGTCTCTTTCAAAAACAGTAACCGTATGACCTGCTCTGTTTAATTGCTGAGCTGCTGCCAAACCTGCAGGACCTGATCCTACCACCGCAACTGTTTTACCAGTTCTTACTTTTGGCGGCTGTGGTTTGATCCATCCTTCTGCGAAAGCACGCTCAACGATATTTTTCTCTATATTTTCAATAGCGATCGGCTCTTCAATAAGTCCTAATACACATGCTTTTTCGCATGGTGCCGGACATAAACGTCCTGTGAATTCAGGAAAGTTGTTGGTTGAATGCAAAATCCATGAGGCTTTTTGCCATTCTTCCTGATATACCATGTGATTGAAATCGGGAATCAAATTCCCAAGAGGACAGCCACTGTGACAAAAAGGGATACCACAATCCATGCAACGAGAACCTTGAGTAGTAATTTCAGCTTCACTCAAAGGAATCGTAAATTCATTATAATTTCCTACACGGTCTTTAACCGCTAGATATGATTCGTCTTGTCTTTCGAATTCTTTAAAACCTGTTACTTTTCCCATTGTATTATGCTGTTAATTCTTCTACCATTTGTTCTTCTGTTTCCAGACGTTTCAACGCTTTTTTGTACTCTGTTGGCATCACTTTGACGAAATTGTCCAAGCTTGATTCCCAATCTTTTAATAATTCTGTTCCTCTAGTACTGTTCGTGTACAGAACGTGTCTTTGGATCAAATTTCTTAAGTCGTCAGCATCATCGCCTTCCACTGTTTCAAATTCGATTGTTTCCGTATTACACAATCCGTTTTTAAACTTGTGTTCAGGATCATAGATATAAGCGATACCACCACTCATACCTGCAGCAAAGTTACGACCGGTACTACCCAGTACTACTACTTTACCTCCGGTCATGTACTCACAACCATGATCTCCAACACCTTCCACTACAGCAATCGCTCCAGAATTACGTACTGCAAATCGTTCTCCGGCTATACCATTGATATAAGCCTCTCCCTCGATTGCACCAAATAAACAAACGTTTCCAACAATGATATTATTCTCAGCTACAAAAGTTGCTTTTGCAGGTTTTTTAATGATTAATTTAGCTCCGGACAATCCTTTACCTAAATAATCATTGGTATTTCCTTCTACAGTAAATGTTAGTCCGTGAGCACTAAAAGCTCCTAAACTCTGACCTGCAGAACCAGTAAAATTAATATTTAACGTATCCTCAGGTAATCCAAGGTGACCGTATATTTTAGAAATCTCATTACTAACGATAGCCCCAACAGAACGGTTGATATTGTTGATTGGATATTCTAAAGTCATTTTTTCTTTTCTGTACAAAGCACGGTGAGAATCTTTCAGGATTTGGAAATCCAGTACACCTTCTAAATTATGATCCTGCTTTTCAGTATTACGAACTGGCATTGTTTTATACGCTGCGGGTCTGTATAAAATAGAAGACAAGTCTAATCCTTTTGCTTTATAATGATCAATCGCTTTATTCGAATTGATTTTATGGGTTTGTCCCACCATATCTCCTAAAGTTCTGAATCCTAATTGTGCCATGATACCTCTTAATTCTTCTGCAACATAGTAGAAGAAATTAATAACGTGCTCAGGAGTTCCTTTGAAATTTTTACGCAATTCTTTATCCTGAGTTGCAATTCCAACAGGACAAGTATTCAGGTGACATTTACGCATCATGATACAACCGGAAGCTACAAGAGGTGCAGTCGCAAAACCAAACTCCTCAGCTCCTAATAAAGCAGCGATAGCTACGTCACGACCTGTTTTTAACTGACCGTCACATTCAACAACGATTCTGCTTCTTAAGTTGTTTAATACCAAAGTTTGCTGTGCTTCTGCCAATCCAAGTTCCCAAGGAAGACCTGCGTGTTTCAATGATGTTAAAGGAGAAGCTCCTGTTCCACCGTCATAACCTGCAATTAAAACAACATCTGCTTTTGCTTTGGCAACACCCGCAGCGATTGTTCCAACACCTACTTCAGAAACCAATTTCACATTGATACGCGCTTCTCTGTTAGCGTTTTTCAAGTCAAAGATTAATTGTGCCAAATCTTCAATAGAATAAATATCGTGGTGAGGCGGAGGCGAAATCAATCCCACGAAAGGAGTTGAGTTACGTGCTTCTGCAATCCATGGTAATACTTTTTCTCCAGGTAACTGACCACCTTCTCCAGGCTTAGCTCCCTGAGCCATTTTAATCTGAATTTCTTTTGCGCTTGACAAATAGTGAGAAGTAACTCCAAAACGTCCCGAAGCAACTTGTTTGATAGCCGAGTTACGGCTGTCTCCGTTTACATCCGGCTGAAAACGTTTTCTGTCTTCTCCACCTTCACCTGAATTGGATTTTCCTCCAATACGGTTCATGGCAATTGCTAAATTTTCGTGTGCTTCTCTTGAAATCGATCCATAAGACATTGCTCCCGTTTTAAAACGTTTTACAATTTCTGTCCAAGGTTCTACTTCGTCCAATGGAATCGGATCTAAGTTATCAAATTCGAATAATCCACGAATCGTCATTAAACTCTTAGCCTGATCGTTAATTGTATTGGCATACACATCATAACTGTCCTGATCGCTCAAACGAACAGCCTGTTGCAATTTGGCAATCGTAGTAGGATTAAACAAGTGTCTTTCTCCATTACGTCTCCATCTGTATTCTCCTCCAATATTCAATCCTAATCGGTTTGCAATTAGTTTATCAGGGTAAGCATATTTATATCTTTCTGTAATTTCTTTTTCAATTTCATACAACCCGATACCTTCGATTCTTGAAGCTGTATATGGGAAGTATTTCTCAACGAATTTAGAATTGAATCCAACAATTTCAAAAATTTGAGAACCTCTGTAGGAATGTAAAGTTGAGATTCCGATTTTGTTCATGATTTTCAAAATACCTGAACCAATCGCTTTGTTGAAATTATCAACCGCTTTTTGTTCTGCAATTCCGGTAATAAATCCTTCCTGAACCTGAACACGAATAATTTCATTTACCATGTAAGGATTGATGGCACTGGCGCCATATCCAAATAAAGTAGCAAAATGATGCGGCTCACGAGGCTCAGCAGATTCCATGATAATATCAAAATAAGAACGCTTGCGTAAACGGTTCATTTGATGATTTACATACGAACAAGCCAATAAAGCAGGAATTGGTGCCAATTCTTTATTCACACCTCTATCAGAAAGGATAATAATATTGGTACCTTGTTCTACCGCTTTTGTGATTTGAACAATAATAGCATCTAAAGCATTTTCCAAACCATTCATACCCTCTGATTTAGGATATAAAATTTTAAAAGTTTCCGCTTTGAAATTATCTATAGAAATCGTTCTGATTTTTTCTAAATCTCCATTAGAAATAACCGGATTCTGAATTCTTAATTTACGACATTGCTTGCTTGAAATATCAAAAATATTACGATCCTGACCTAAATTCAAGGCAATATCAGTTACAATTTCCTCACGGATTCCATCCAAAGGCGGATTGGTAACCTGTGCAAATAATTGTTTGAAGTAATTCGGAATTAACTGTGGTCTGTCTGATAATACGGCAAGAGGCGTATCGATTCCCATTGATCCCAACGCTTCTTTACCAGTTTGGGCCATTGGCGTAATCATATCCTGAATATCTTCTAATGTATAATTAAAAAGACGTTCTCTTGTTGGTAAATCGACAGTTTCAACCGGACAAACATCTGATGTTTCAGGAACATCTCTTAAATGCAATCTGTATTGGTTTAACCATTCCTGATAAGGTCTTTCAGAAACAATTTTACTTTTGATTTCCTCGTCATTAATGATACGGCCTTTGTTCATGTCCACAAGGAACATTTTTCCCGGCTCTAATCTACCATGACTTTCCACATCCTCAGCAGGAACATCTACAACTCCAATTTCTGAAGCCATAATTAATTTACCGCTTTTGGTAACCGTATATCTTGAAGGTCTTAGTCCGTTACGGTCTAATAAAGCTCCAACATAATCCCCATCAGAGAAAGGTACAGAAGCAGGACCATCCCAAGGCTCCATGATACAAGCATTATATTCGTAGAATGCTTTTCTCTCAGGAGACATTGTTTTGTGTTTTTCCCAAGCTTCAGGAATCATCATCATCATTACTTCAGGCAATGATCTTCCGGTATGCGTTAACAATTCCACCACCATGTCCATAGAAGCAGAATCTGACTTTCCTGGTAAAATAATTGGGAATAATTTATCAATTTGTGGTCCGAAAACCTCACTTTTCATAATTTCTTCACGAACACGCATTCTGCTCACGTTACCACGCAAGGTATTGATCTCTCCATTCTGACACATGTATCTGAATGGCTGAGCTAATTCCCACGTAGGCATTGTATTCGTAGAAAAACGCTGGTGTACTAATGCAAGACGAGTAACCAAATCCGTTTGTTGTAAATCAGTATAATACGGACCAATATCTTCAGGCATAATAATACCTTTATATATTATAGTCGTCGTAGATAAACTTGGAAGATAAAAATACGAGCTTTGAGAAATTTTCGAATTTCTGATAATATGCTCGGTAATCTTACGTGCTGCGTATAATTTAGCTTTAAAAACAGCATCATCAATTGCTTCTTTTTTCCCAATAAATATTTGCTGGATACTTGGTTCTGAGGCCAATGCAATTTCACCCAATTGAGAAGAATCAACCGGTACTTCTCTCCATCCTAAAACAGAAAGACCTTGTGCTTTGACTTCTTTTTCAAAAATATCTTTACAAAAATCATATTGATTACTAATCTTTGGCATAAATACCATTCCAACAGCATACTCACGTGCAGCAGGCAATTCAAAATCACATATCCTCTTGAAATAATCATGAGGAATATCAATTAAAAGTCCAGCTCCATCTCCTGTTTTACCATCAGCACTCACACCACCCCTGTGTTCCAGCTTAACCAGAATTTCAAGAGCGTCATGAATAATTTGGTTTGTCTTTTCTCCTTTAAGATTGCAGATAAAACCAGCTCCGCAGTTTTCATGCTCGAATTCTGGCAAATAAAGGCCTTGTTCTTTTAGTTTCATTCTTGATATTTTTTTTTTACAAAAATAAAGATTTCGTTAAACATAATGTATTGAAATTATGCTTTAGCTTACACTTTTATAGGAATATTAGAAAAAGGGTTCTTAAATGATAATAATATTACAGAAAGCATTGTGAATTGACAAAATCACAATTGCATTTAAATTATATTAAGAAAAATCGACATTATATAACGAAAAAGTGTTGCTTTTATGTTAAATCTAAAACGATGTAGTAACTGGCAATTAACCATTAGATGATATTCATTTAACCTTTTACTCATTTTAAAATATAATTATTTAACAAACTGGGCCTTGTTTATTTTTAATTCAAAAAGATTTTACTTTTCAGTTCAATTTTGCTACTTTTGTCGCACTTTTATTCTGAAATAAATTCAGAACCAGACAAATTCTATATTATGAACATACACGAATATCAAGGAAAAGAGATTTTAGCAAGTTACGGAGTACGCATTCAACGCGGAATTGTAGCTAATAGTCCAGCTGAAGCTGTTGAAGCTGCGAAACAACTAACTGCCGAAACCGGTACAGGATGGCATGTTATAAAAGCACAGGTTCACGCAGGTGGACGTGGAAAAGGCGGTGGAGTTAAGTTAGCCAAAAACTTGCAGCAAGTTGAAGAAATTGCCGGACAAATCATCGGAATGCAATTGATTACACCTCAAACTTCTGCTGAAGGTAAAAAAGTAAGCACTATTTTAGTAGCAGAAGACGTTTACTATCCTGGTGAAAGTGAAACTTCTGAATTTTATGTTTCTGTTTTATTGAATAGAGCTACAGGACGCAACATGATTATGTATTCTACTGAAGGCGGAATGGATATTGAAGAAGTTGCTGAGCATACTCCACACTTAATCTTTACTGAAGAAGTAGATCCTAATGTTGGATTGCAAGGTTTCCAAGCAAGAAGAATTGCTTTTAACTTAGGCCTTTCAGGAAATGCTTTTAAAGAAATGGTTAAATTCATCGACGCACTTTACAATGCTTACATTGGTTCTGATGCTTCTATGTTTGAAATCAATCCTGTTTTGAAAACATCTGATGATAAAATTATGGCTGTTGATGCTAAAGTAAATATCGATGATAATGCTTTATACAGACAACCTAAATATGCTGAAATGCGTGATATCCGTGAGGAGAATGCGATTGAAGTTGAAGCTAAAGAAGTAGGATTGAACTATGTGGATCTTGACGGTACTGTAGGTTGTATGGTAAACGGAGCAGGTCTTGCAATGGCAACTATGGATTTAATTAAATATGCAGGTTTTGAGCCTGCTAACTTCCTTGACGTTGGTGGAACTGCTGATGCAAAACGTGTTGAAACTGCTTTCCGTATCATCTTGAAAGATGCTAACGTAAAAGCTATTTTGATCAATATCTTTGGTGGGATCGTTCGTTGTGACCGTGTTGCGCAAGGTGTTGTTGATGCTTACAAAAACATGGGAGACGCTATCAATGTGCCAATCATCGTTCGTTTGCAAGGAACAAATGCTGAAATTGCAAAAGAATTAATTGACAACTCTGGTATGCCAATTTTATCAGCTGTTCAGTTTCAGGAAGCTGCTGATCAGGTTAAAGCTGCTTTATCTTAATCAAATAAAAATTAGTTATATAAAAAAATCCTAAGCTTAGCTTAGGATTTTTTGTTTGAAGCTGCTTCGTTATTATTTCAAAACAGTCGCCAGTTCCACAATTTCAAATTCAGGATTATGTTCCACAAATTCCCTAATCATTGCCGTATGTCCTGCTCCTAATAAAACCATTATTTTGTCATCCTGACTTTCAGTAAGTTTTTGAATTAAAGCATACATATAAAGGTTTCTTCGGTACCATTCAGAAACTAAAAAGGCTCCAACAAAATTATCTTTCTTCCCACCTTTAATAGCGGTTTGAAGATACCAGCCAATATTGCCTTCAATTGATGCTTTTGTATTTATATCCAAAAGCAATTCAGTCAAAGAATACTTAGTAATCTTTTTATTGTGGTCTGTTTGATAATACTTCATTGTTTCTTCATTCTTCCTGATTAAATCCAATTGATTGGCTTCTTTCATTCCTTTTACCAAACTGTCATACGGAAAATCGGCATTGTTGTAATCAATTCCATAGAGTTTTTTATGCCCCAGTTTCTTAGCCGATCTTAAGGCTAATTGAACTATCTCATCTGTATCTTTGTGCAGTAAACTATCCGTGTTTTTATTGTAGAATTTATCCAGATTGTCTTGTTTTTGATAATTCCATTCAACGAAAATTTTATCCGGACCAAACTTTTTAATCTTATTGGTTATGTTTTCCAATTCTTTCTGGCTCTTGTCTGACATTACATTAAAGGTATTTACTTTGGCAACATCAAGTCCCGGATTCTCAAAATGGAAAGTTCCAAGTAATAATATTTGCTTCTTTTTTGATTGAGCAGAAACAGCGTTGAATACAATTGTCAAAACTAATAATAAAGCGATTTTTTTCATGATGATTTGTTTTAAATTCATCACAAATGTATACTAGCTTTTCGGGTGAATTTTTAGTTTTTGATGAACACCAAATTCCAAATCACTAACGTTGGAAATTTGCTTCTGAAAATTTTCGTGTATTGTTTTTGGCAGTTCATCCCGAAAAATAATGGTTTTATATAAATATCGTATTCATGTAAAGTCATAGTTGTATTTTTGAAGGAATAATAAAATCATTATGAAGCTAAAAATTCCTTTCTATTATCATATTATACTTTTCCTGGGACTATTTATCACTTTCTATCTTTGGGACATTGGAGTAAATAATCGCGAAATAGATTTCGTTTTCAGCACTCTGTATTTTTCATTTAATGTGACTTTTATTCTGTCGATTTTCATCGTTTATATTCTTAATTTCTATACTTTTTGTGATTGGTTTTTTAATAAGAAGAAAATAGTATTTTACTTATTGAGTATTCCTGTTTCATTATTGATTTTTGCGGGAGTTCGTTATTTTTTACAGGAAGTTATCGTTTTTGAAATTACCGGAATTCATAATTATGCCGAAAAAACAAGAGAAATAACGTATTATATCCGTGATAATTTCTTCTTTGGTTTACCAGCTATTATTTTAAGTGCTTTAAGCTATTTATTTTGGCAATTTCAGAATACATACAAACTAAATCAACAATTGATTTTAGAGAATAAAAAAGCCGAATTACAAATGCTGAAATCTCAGGTAAGTCCACATTTTTTGTTTAATACTCTGAATTCATTTTATAGCCAGCTGATTTTGAAAGAGGATGAAATGGCTTCTGATATTTTAGTCTTGTCGGATTTGCTTCGTTACGTCATTACAGAAACAGATAAAGAAGAGGTTTTACTCTCTAAAGAAATTCAGTTTTTAGAAAATTATATTCATCTCCAGAAAAAAAGATTTGAAGATCAGCTTTATTTAGATTTTGAAATTGAAGGAAATTATACGACAGAAAAAATTATTCCGGCTGCCTTAATTCATTTTATCGAAAATGTTTTTAAACATGGAAAGCTGAATAATCGTGATGAAAAAGCAGTTATTTCAATCAAAATAAAAGACAATTTCTTAGCAATTTCTACCTTAAATTATAATGTTGGAGGCGAAAATTATTCTTCAACCGGAATTGGTTTTGAGAATCTTACCAAACGTCTGGAATATGCATATAAAGATAAATTTACACTTGAGAAAACGTCAGAAAACAATACCTTTAAAACGTATTTGAAAATTCCTTTAAATAAATAATTATGAAGCTTAAATGTATCATTGTGGATGATGAACCGCCAGCAACACGTATCTTAAAAAACTATGTTGAGAAAGTTTCTTTCCTTGAAGGAGTTGGGATTTTTAATGATTCCTTAAAAGCTTTGGAATTTTTAAATTCAAATAAAGTAGATGTTATTTTTTTGGATATCCAAATGCCTCAATTAACAGGTTTGCAGATTTCCAGAATTATTTCTAAAGATATAAAAGTCATTTTCACAACCGCATATCCTGATTTTGCTTTAGAAGGTTTTGAACTGAATGCTATAGATTATTTATTGAAACCAATTGCTTTTGAGCGTTTTTATCAGGCAGTTTCAAAATTGATTGAAGAACCAAAAACAGAATCAGAAACAATTAATAATTTGTCTGATTTTATTTTTGTAAAAACTGATGGTAAAAATAAATTCCAAAAATTGTTTTTAGAAGAAATTTTGTATGTTGAAAGTCTTCAGAATTATGTTTGCATTCACACTCAAAAACAACAAATTATTACACATTCTTCTTTAAAAAACGTAATCGAATCCTTGCCGGAAAAAGATTTCATCCAAATCCACAAATCTTTTATAATTGCTTTAAAACATATTGAATCTACAGATAGTTTCTCCGTTTTTATCAATGCGAAGGAGTTGCCAATTGGAGCTACTTTCAAAGATGCTTTTTTTGAACGGATCGATCAGAATAAGATATAAAAAAATCCATCAGATGAATTTGATGGATTTTTATTTATTAAAGTAGTTGTACTATTTTTTATTCTTTCCGTTTTTGTAAACAACCTTTTCCACAACCTGCACTTTAGGCGCAGTTTTCGTATTGTTTTTCTTGAAAGGTTTTTTAGCTGCTGGTCCGGTTTTAGAAGGTTTTTGATCACCTCTTCCTTTTTCAGCATCTTTAGCACTTGCTTTAAATTCAGATCTTTCTTTCGTGCTTTCTTTCTTTGGAATCTCTGCTTTGTGTTTCGCTAAAACATCATTAGGATTCTTAGGATTCTCTTTGGTTCCTCTTAAATGAATTACCAATCCGTTCAGGAAGTTACGCAAAACCTGATCCCCGCATTCCATGTAATTTTCATGATCTTCAGCTCGGAAAAAAGCACCTAATTCTGATTTTGAAATCCTGAAATCCACTAACTCTAAAATTTCAACTATTTGGTCATCACGGAGCATTAAAGCCACGCGAAGTTTTTTTAAGATATCGTTATTTGTCATCGTTTTATTTTTTACAAAGGTACATTATTTTAGAAGGAAATATTAATACAAAATCACTCCTGTTCCGGTTCTGTCAGGATAATATGTTTTACCATTTTTAATGGTTACACCGCTTGCAATATCTTCAGCTAATAACAAAGCACCATCCATATCTACATAATCCAGTTCGGGCAATAAATGCGCAATTGCTGAAATGCCAACTGTTGATTCGGTCATGCATCCTACCATCGTTTTCAAACCCAATCTTTTTGCTTCAGCAATCATTCTTCTGCCGGGAGTTATTCCGCCACATTTCATCAATTTTATATTGACTCCATGAAAATGATTATGACATTTCGCTACATCGTCTTCAGCAATACAACTTTCATCGGCAATTATAGGCAAAACTGAGTTTTTAAACACTTCTCTCTGCCCTTCCCAGTCATTTGCTTTCAAAGGCTGTTCTATAAATTCAACACCTAACTTTTTTAGAATTTCGGCATTCAGCAACGTTTCCTCAACGGTCCAGGCGCAATTGGCATCCACCCTAAAAATCGAATCGCTGTGTTTTCTCAATTCGGTTACAATGGCAAGATCTTCGGAAGTTCCGAGTTTTATTTTATAAATAGGCCATGGAAATTCCGTCATCTTTACAACCATATTTTCAATGCTGTCAATTCCGATTGTGTAATTGGTTAATGGATTATCTGCAACCTCATAATTCCATAATTCATATAACTTTTTTCCTTTTTTTCGTGCATACAGATCATGATAAGCATTATCTAAAGCACATAAAGCAAAAGGATTATTTTGAAAAAACGGACTAATTTTAAGCCAAAATTCTTCTGGAGTTTCATTGGAAGTTGTTTCGATAAGAGCTCGGAGATTTTCAATATCGTTTTGAAGAATTTCTATAGAAATATTATAATACGGATTTGAAGTCGCTTCTCCAAAGCCGGAAAATCCCTCTTCCTGTAATTCTACAATTATTGAAGGCTGAAAATCGATTGTTTTTCTTGAAATTCTAAAAGTGTGTTTTAATTTTAGATTGTAGATTCTTAATATCAATTTCATAAACACACACTTTTAATTATTATTTTCAAATAATATCGAAAGACTGTAACACTTCAGACATTGCTTTCGATTTAAGTAAACATTCTTCATACTCTTTTTCAGGAACAGACTGCGCAGTGATAGCGCTTCCTACTGAAAACGAAATATACTGATTTTCCTGATTATATAAAATACTTCTGATCACAACATTAAAGTCAAAATCGCCTTCCGGAGTAAAATATCCAACAGCACCACTGTAAAGTCCACGCTTGGTTTCTTCCAGATTCTCGATGATTTTCATAACCGAAATCTTTGGAGCTCCAGTCATACTTCCCATTGGAAAAGTTGTTTTTAAAACATCAATTGGAGAATATTGAGCATCTAATTTTGAAGTAACCGTAGAAATCATCTGATGTACCTGCAAAAAAGAATAAATCCTGCAAAGCTCAACTACCTCAACCGATCCTTTTTGAGCTGTATGAGACAAATCATTTCGAACCAAATCGGTAATCATGATATTCTCGGCTCGTTCTTTTGCGTCGATTTCCAGGTCTTGTTTCGACTTTTTATCTTTTTTTGGATCTAAAAATCGCTTCGAAGTTCCTTTTATAGGCTGAGAAATCAAAGTATCCCCTTTTTTTCTCAAATAGCGTTCCGGTGAAGCCGATAACAAAAATTGTTTATTATTTTTAAAAAAAACTGAAAATGGCGCTTTTGAAATCTCGTTCAGTTTTTGAAACTTTTCCAACGGATTGATAATTGCATTTTCTGAGAAAAATTCCATACAAAAATTAGCCTCATACATATCACCTGCATGAATGTGTTCTAGCATTTTTGTTACTTTTTGGATGTATATTTCTTTTGAAACACGCTGCTGTATTTCAATTTTACTCAATGTTTCAAAAGCATCGGAGTGATATTCCGTAATTTCTTTAAAATCTTCTTCAATCTCATCATCACAAAGCAATAAATACTGAATTTCCAGCTGATTCTCTTTTAGTGAAAAAATCTTTTTAGGCTGAAAGAAAAACAAATCAGAAAAACCTAATCCATCAAAATTAGCCGATTTTAGAGGTTCTGTATCATTTTTCAAATCATAAGACAAGTAACCAAAAAGCCAGTCTTTAGTTGTTTGCTGATATTGTTTCAAATCTTCAAAAGCATTATGATAATCCGTTTTTAAAGACGTAAAAGCATCAACCGCCATCAAACAATCAAAACTGGAATATTGTTGCGGATAGGAATTGCTGTCCAAAAAAACAACCTCACGAAATTGTTGTGACCAACTTAAAAGCTGTTGTTTGAAATGCTCTGGATTTGGGATATGCTGGTGAATTGAAACTCTCAAAAATGAATAGATTTTAGATTTCAAAATTACGACAAAAAAAATCCTTCAATAAATAAATTTTGAAAATTATTGGCACACTTTTTAGTATATCGAATTAGTACTAATTATTAAAACTTTTCCTGCCTTTTGATTAAAAATTACTCACGCATTTATATCGAACAAAATTGTATTTACAAAGTGTAAATATTTTATTCATTAATCAATTTTAAAAACTTTATGAAAACAATTGCAAAATTAGGTTGGACTACCTTGGTAATTATCGCATTATTATTTTCCTGCAAAAAAGCTGATAACGCCACAGGCGAAGCAACAGCAGATTACCAAAACTCAGCAGACAGTACTGCTGTATCTTCATCGGCAGCAGTCGAAAAAAAAGACAGTAAACAGAAATTCATTCGAACCGCCGATATTAAATTCAAGGTAAAGAACGTCGTCAAGTCTACTTATGCAATTGAAAACGCTGTCCAAAAATTTGGAGGTTTCGTTACTTACACCAATCTTCAAAGTACTATTCAGGATCAGATTAAAACTAAGGTCAGTCAGGACAGTACACTTGAAACTACTAAGTTTACAGTTGAAAACAATATTACGATTCGTGTACCTAATACTCAATTGGATACGGTAATTAAAAGCATTGCTAAACAAATTGATTTTATGGATTTCAGGATAATCAAAGCGGATGATGTTTCCTTAAAATTATTATCGAATCAGCTTTCTCAAAAGAGAAGTGCCAATACTGAAAAAAGAGTTGAAAAAGCAATTGATGAGAAAGGCAAAAAAATAAATGATATTATGGAAGCCGAAAATACTTTGGCAAACCAGAAAGAAGCACATGATAATCATAAAATAGAACAATTATCGATGCAGGATCAAATCAATTTCAGCACCATAACATTACAACTTTATCAAAAAGAAACCATTAAACAGGAAGTAACAGCCAGCGAGAAAAACAACAACTCATACAAACCGAATTTAGGGATTCAGATTGTTGATTCCTTAAAAAGTGGCTGGTATATTTTAGAAGGAATTTTTGTTTTTCTTTTACAGCTTTGGCCTTTTATTTTGATTGGATGGGGCGGATATTATCTTTATAAAAAATACAGCCAAAAATAGGAAAAGTACTAACACAGAAGTGATTACGTAAAGAAAAAATCATTACATTTGATAAAGCATTCAATTAATCCCAAAATACTATTGGGTTGAATGCAAAATTCTCAACAAATCAATTCAAAAAGCAGCATTTGATTTTTCAGTAGAAACCATACTTGTGATATTACCAGCAAATAAATTATATTTTTTCTAACCCTTAAATCTAATATTATGAAAATTGCTACCATTATTGTCAGAGTTCTGATTGGTCTTTTACTACTTTTTGCATCGATTAGTTTTTTCTTTAAATTGGCACCGGAACCGGAAACCACAGGTAACTTTAAGGCTTTTAACATGGGTCTGGTTGCCTCTACTTATTTACTGCCCTTAGCAAAAACAATAGAATTTTTGTGTGGTATTGCATTTGTAAGCGGGCGTTATGTAACATTGGCAAATATTCTGATTTTACCAATAACCGTAAACATTTTGTTTATCAATTATTTTCTGGCTCCTGAAGGCTTGCCAATTGCCGGCTTATTATTTCTGGCCAACTTATTTTTAATTTACAGATATTGGGATAATTACAGAAGTCTTTTTAAAGCTTAATTTATCCTACTCCAAAAACAAAACCCGATAGCAAATCACTATCGGGTTTTTTATTATTTAATTTGACTTGTCATGTTTTACCCAGACAAGATCCGAGGTATTATAGCCAATGGCTTTAGCCTTCTGAAGGTAATCGGATTTTATACTTTCCGGAATTGTTGTTTCTCTTGAAAGTATCCAAAGATATTTTAAACTTTCTCCCGCTATCAAAGCATATTTGTAATCCTTATCAACGGCAATTACATTGTATCCAGAATAAAAAGGACCAAAAAATGAGACTTTTAGCATACCAACATTGTCTTTTTTGACGAACTTGGCTTTCCCGATGCTCTGTTCCCATTTGTCTTTTTTGACATTATAGCCCTTATTATCAACTTTTATAGTTCCGTTGTCATTAAGCGAATATTCTGCTGTGACATTGTTTAAACCTTTTTCATATTTAAAATCTAATCTGGCAATTTCGTACCATTTTCCCAAGTATTTAGATTTATCAAAATTCTGTACAGCAGTTGCATTTTTTGGAATTGTAGAACCGCAAGAGTAAAGCAGAAAAGCAATTCCTGCTCCTAGCAAAACAGGAGCTATATATCTATTTTTCATGGTGTTTCTTTTTTATAAGAGTAAAGATACCATCAGAATAGTCTATCTAATTTACAAAATTTTTCTTTTGGTTTATATTTTTTGCCATTAAAAAATTTACTAAAAAAACAAAAGCCCGTCATAAATAAATTAGGACGGGCTTTTAAAAAATATGATTTTACGTAGATTATACGTGTATTGCTCTATTTTCTGTTGCTGCTAATGCTGCTTCTTTTACAGCTTCCGCGAAAGTTGGATGCGCGTGGCTCATTCTTGAAATATCTTCAGCAGAAGCTTTGAATTCCATTGCAGTAACTGCTTCAGCAATTAAATCAGCAGTACGGGCTCCAATCATGTGAACTCCTAAAACCTCATCAGTTTTAGCATCAGCAATGATTTTTACGAATCCGTCTAAATCCCCACTTGCTCTTGCACGACCTAAAGCTTTAAAAGGAAAACTTCCTACTTTATATTCAGTTCCTGAAGCTTTAACCTGCTCTTCAGTTTGTCCAACTGCAGCAACTTCCGGCCAAGTGTAAACAACACCAGGAATTAAGTTATAATCGATATGTGGTTTTTGACCCGCTATGATTTCAGCAACCATAGTTCCTTCTTCCTCTGCTTTGTGCGCCAACATTGCTCCACGAACAACGTCACCAATTGCGTAAATGTTTGGAACATTAGTTTGTAAATGATCGTTTACTTCTACTTGTCCTCTGTCTGAAATTTTAACTCCGGCTTTGTCAGCGTTTAATCCGTCTGTGTACGGACGACGACCAACAGAAACTAATGAATAATCTCCTTCTAAAGTGATTGTTTCTCCTTTTGCATTTTCAGCCTGAACAACCACAGCATCGCCGTTTCTTTCTACTGATTTTACTTTGTGAGAAACGTAGAATTTCATTCCTTGTTTTTTCAATACTTTAGTCAATTCTTTAGACAAGGAACTGTCCATTCCCGGAATAATTCTGTCCATGAATTCTACTACAGAAACCTGAGCTCCCAGACGAAGGTAAACTTGTCCAAGCTCAATTCCAATAACTCCCCCACCGATAATTACTAAGTGTTTTGGAACTTCTTTTAAAGCTAAAGCTTCAGTAGAAGTGATGATTCTTTCTTTATCGATTTTGATGAAAGGCAAAGAAGATGGTTTTGAACCTGTCGCGATCACCGTATATTTTGCTTCAATCGTTTCAGTTGTTCCGTCTGCCTTTGCAACTGCAATGTGTGTTGCGTCTACGAAAGAACCTAAACCATTAAAAACTGTAATTTTATTTTTGTCCATTAAGTAGTTGATTCCACCTACGGTCTGATCTACAACTGCTTGCTTGCGCGCGATCATTTTTTCTAAATTGATTTTCACATCTCCCGAAACTTCGATTCCGTGATCTGCAAAATGAGCAATTTCTGCATAATGATGAGAAGAAGCAAGTAATGCTTTTGAAGGAATACAACCTACGTTAAGGCAGGTTCCGCCAAGAGCGTTATACTTTTCTACGATTGCAGTTTTGAAACCTAATTGTGCGCAACGGATTGCCGATACATATCCGCCAGGACCTGAACCTATAATGACTACGTCAAATGAACTCATAGTTTGTAAATTTTTATTTTTAGCGATACAAAATTAAGGAATAAAGTTTTGTTTGAAGTTTAAAGTTTAAGGTTTTTTGTTATGATTTCTTTAGTTATTAAAAACAAAGTGATTCTTTTTTGATTTTTTGTGTAATGAAATTGAATTTTCCTGAAACTCATAAAAAAACTTAGTTTTTTCAATAGCTCAGATTCTAAATCAGTATCAAAAAATAACTGTCGAGTTTTTAACCTCACTAATCATAAACATGCTTTGAGTACTTCCAATATGCTGTAAAGAAGTAAGTTTGGTAACGAGAAATTCTCTGTACTCTTCCATATCTTTCACTAATACTTTTAATATGTAATCGTAATCGCCGCTTACGTGATGGCATTCTAATACTTCATTGAGTTTGATGACTTCACTTTCAAATTTGTTTAGGAATTCTTTGGTGTGCTGAATTAATTTTAGATGGCAGAACACTACAAATCCTCTTTCGATTTTGGTTTTATCGACCAATGCAACGTAGTTTTTGATAATTCCTTCGCGCTCTAGTTTTTTGATTCTTTCATAAACTGCGGTTACAGAAAAATTGAGTTTTAAGGATAATTCTTTGGTTGTTTTTTTACTGTCGGTTTGTAATAAAACCAAGAGTTTTTTATCGGTGGCGTCTAAAGTCATTTTAGTTGTTGGTTGCTGGTTGTTCGTTGTTGGTTATGAAAGAAAAACTATTAATTTGGAAATTATACAGCAAATTTAGATTAATAATCTTTATAAAATTATAATAATAGTTTTAAAATCTAATTATTAAATACATTATTGATTAATTTTCTATTAAGGCGTTATTTTGAATGAAATATCTTTTGAAAACTAATGCTCTAGCCCTGATAGAAGTGGAAATCCTTTTGTGCCGGGGTTCGGCACAAAAGATTGAAACGGATAGCAGGAAATAGCTCCTGAACAATATCAAAAATCAATTGCAATAACAATTTCAAAAAACAATAAAATATCAATTCAAGAACTTATGAAAGACTTTAATCCG
>Ga0247812_10000522_pt1 | contig 24175 bp, 20 predicted proteins | sample UWRJL149409B1_FD_178011 | JGI IMG/M metagenome (GOLD analysis project Ga0247812, IMG submission 178011) | Plant litter microbial communities from Arlington Agricultural Research Station in Wisconsin, United States - UWRJ-L149-409B-1 | ecosystem: Environmental > Terrestrial > Plant litter >...
GGGCGCCGTACTGGGAGCCGGACGCGCGCGGGGCGGTGATCGGCCTGACGCGGGATTCGACGCCGGCGCATTTCGTCCGGGCGGCGCTGGAGGCCTTGGCCTATCAGACGCGGGACCTGCTGGACGCCCTGGCCGCCGACGGTGCGCCGAGGCTGAGCGTGCTGAAGGTCGACGGTGGCGTCACGGCCAACGCCTTCGCCATGCAGTTCGTCGCCGATATCTGCGAGGTCACGGTCGAGCGGCCGGCGTTTCAGGAGATGACGGCCTTGGGCGCGGCCAAGCTGGCGGCGCTGGGCGTCGGGCTGATCGCCGATCTCAAGGCCCATACGACAGAGGCGCCCGCCGTCTGGAAACCGCGCATGGCCGCCGCCGACCGCGACCGGCTGCTGAAGGGCTGGCGCAAGGCGGTGCAGGCCGCCATCATCGCCGCAGACTGACCACGAGAGCGGCCGCAAAGACCCGCCAGACCGCCGAGGGATACGCCCATGACCAATCTCGACATCGACGCCCAGGCCGCATTTTCCGGTACCCGCGACGTCGATCCGCGCCATGCGCTGGACGAGGCAGCGCTGGACCGCTGGCTGGCGGATCATGTCGAAGGTTACGCCGGGCCGCTGACGGTGCGTCAGTTCAAGGGCGGCCAGTCGAACCCGACCTATGAGCTGGTGACGCCGGGCCGCACCTACGTGCTGCGCCGCAAGCCGCCGGGCGTGCTGTTGCCTTCAGCCCATGCGGTGGACCGCGAGTTCACAGTCATCTCAGCCTTGTCGAAACAGGGCTATCCGGTCGCCCGGCCGTGGGCCCTGTGCACCGACGACGCCGTCATCGGCTCGATGTTCTATGTGATGGACAAGGTCGAGGGGCGGATCCTGTGGGACCTGAAGCTGCCGGGGATGGAGCCCGCTGAACGCCGGGCGATCTACGAGGCCCAGACCGATGCGCTGGCCGCGCTGCACGCCTTCGATCCGGCGGCGATCGGTTTGGGCGACTATGGCAAGCCGGGCGCCTATTTCGCGCGTCAGGTGGGGCGCTGGACCAAACAGTACCGGGCGTCCGAGATCGATCCGATCCCGGCCATGGACCGGTTGATCGCCTTCCTGCCCGAGAGCCTGCCGCCCGAGGGTCCGGCGCGGATCGTCCACGGCGACTTCCGGCTCGACAACCTGATCATGGATGGGGACCAGCCCCGGGTGAAGGCGGTGCTGGACTGGGAGCTGTCGACGCTGGGCGATCCGATGGCGGACTTCTCGTATCTGCTGATTGGCTGGGTAATTCCGCAGAGCCAGAGGAACGGCATCGGCGGCGCCGATCTGGAGGCCCTGGGCATTCCGACCATCGACGAGACCGCCGAACGCTATGCGGCGAAGGCGGGGATCGCCAAGCCGGGCAATCTGGACTGGCTGATGGCCTATAATCTGTTCCGGCTCAGCGCCATCTGTCAGGGCATCGCCGGCCGGGTCCGCGACGGCACCGCCGCCAGTGCGCATGCGAAGACCATGGCCGCGCAGGTCGGGCCGCTGTCGGACGCCGCGTGGAGCTTTGCGAGGAAGGCGGGCGCCTAGCCCGGCTCGCCCACGAGGGTGAAGGGCGCCCAGAAGGCGGGGTGGCGCCAGAGGCGGTTGGCGCGGACGGCGCGCATGCCGGTCTGCAGAGCCTTCGCCCGATCGCCGACGTCGGCGCCCGGCTTGTCGAGCGCGGCGAAAGTATCCGAAATCAGCTCGGTGGTGGCGCGGTCCGATACCTCCCAATGGGAGACCAAAACCGAGCGGGCGCCGGCGTAGAAGAAGGCGCGGGCCAGGCCGGACAGGCCCTCGCCGCCGGGACGTCCGTCGGAGGCTGCGGTATTGCAGGCGGACAGGACCACGAACTCGGCCCGCAGCCGCAGCTGGGCCGCCTCCGAGGCGCTGAGATAGCCGTCGTCGGCCTCGGTCGCCGTCTCGGGCGGGGTCAAGACCAGGCCGGGTTCGGCGGCGGTCGATCCGGCCATGAGGCCGTGGGTGGAGAAGACGACGAACCGGGCCTGTGACAGGCGATCGGAATCCCCCTGACGCACCGCGCTTTCGGTCGCCTCTGCGCCAATGCGGACGAGGGCGGCGGGATAGCGGGTCTTGAGCGCTTCCAGCTCCGTGCGGGAGCCGGGCAGATAGGGCAGGGCGCGCAGCTTGCCGACATCGGCCAGCCGCCCTTCGCCGAAGACCCGGTCCGCCGGCGGTGCGCCGCGCGATCCGTCCTCGGGCGGGCCGGTCAGCAGCGGCGCGCCGAAGGCGGCCATGGACAGGGGGGCGGTAGCCGCGCGGCGGGTCTGGCCGGCGCGGTTCGGGACCGGAGGGCAGCCGGGCGAGCGGTCGCGCGGGTCGGCGACCAGATAGCAGCGCAGGGCCTTCAGGCTGGACACCGACGGCAGGGTCGCCAGCGCATAGCGGTCGATCAGCCAGGCCGTGTTGTCGAAGGCGCCGGGTCCAGCGTCCGGACCGGTCGGCGGCTCGGTCGCCAGAACGGCTAGGGGCAGAGTGGTCAGGGCGCCGGTCACCACGGTGATCAGGGTCGACTTGCCGGCGAAGACGCTCTCCACCGGCTGGACCAGTTCGGCATAGAGCCGATGGGCCTCTGCGCGATCGAAGTCAGCGACGGGACGGCCAGCGAAGATGGTCGGGTCAATATCGGTCTCACCGCGAGACGCGGCGGTGGTCAGGGATTTGCGCAGGGTCTCGACGGCGGTCGCGACGGCCGCCTCGCCCATTTCGGCGCGGGCCCATTCGATCCGGTCGCGCGACACGCCCCAGACATAGGTCGCCTCGGGATTGATCAGAACCAGCAACAGGCCCTCGTCAGGCCTAAGCAGGCCCTGCGTCTCCGCCACCGACAGGGCGCGCGGGCTGGTCAGTTCGGAATAGGCGGGAAAGCGGGTCTCGATGTCGGCGTCGACCGTCTTGAGTCTGGCCAGCACGCCTTCGTAGTCGAGGCGGGTCGCGGCGCGGCGGGCGATCGCCTCCTCGCCCTCGGCGGCGTAGAGCTGTTCCAGGGCGCGCTCCAGGGCGTCGCGCCGGGTGATCAGGGTCTCGTGCTCCTCGGCCAGCCGGCCGAGAGCATCGTCGCCCTGGGCGAAGCGGGCCGAGACGCGCGACAGGGCGTCGGCGGCGTCCGAGGCGATGGCCCATTGCGCCGCCTCGAAAGCCTCGGCCCGGAGCGAGGCCGGGGTGTCCACCGGTTGCGCCGCCGCCGCCGTCGTCGCCAGCCCCGCCATCAGGCCGATCGCCGCCAGCAGACCCCTGTATTGAAAGCCCATGCGCGCGGCGCTCAGTTGCTGAGGACCTGGACCTTGGTCCAGATCCCGCCGCGGTTGACGATGTCGATCCGCATCTTGCCGGCCCGGGCGCGGGCCACGGTGCAGACCGGATAGTGGTCGCCGAAGCCGTCGCGACAGACCACGGCGCCGTCGGCGTCGCGCACCGACATGTCGATATTGGTGTCGCCGTCGCCGATGGCCGCGACCCGCAGAACCTCGCCGCCCCGGGCCTCGACGTCGAAGCCCCAGGTCTCGCGCGCCCGGATCTGGCGCACCATGAAGATCGGCCCCTGACCGAAGGGCGAGGAGCGCACGCCCCGTTTGGTTTCCCGCAGTCGGGCGATGGCGTCCAGCACGCCCTGGCCGCCGTCGGCGAAGGCTTCCGCCTCATCCAGCAGCGTGTCCGGCGTCAGGATGGCGGCTTCTCCCGCCGGTTCGCCGCTGCGCATGGGCACCTCGCCGAGGATCCGCGCGGCCATGATCAGGGCGCCAGGGTCGCGGTGCGCCCGCCCCCAGGCCGCGACCTCGGCCGCCGTGACCATCTGGGCCACGCCAAGGGCCTCGGGGGAGATGACGGTCCCGGCGGCGACGGGGTCGACCGGGGCCTCGGAGCCGGCGGCCGTGGCCATGGACAGGGCCGCGATCACCGCGCCGGCCAGCAGCACCCCGCGCCTGAGCTTGTCATAGGTCGCCATCGCTGTTCATCCCCGCCCCGGACGTCGTCGCGCCCTTCACAAATCACTGTGCCGCGAAAATGTGCTGGGGGAAACTGATGGAACGTGATCGGGCGAACAATGTGCGGCGTACGACTTGGCTTGCACCGATGCGTGATTCGGGAATTTGCCAACATTGAGGGCGAGCTTGGGCGCGCGATCCTCGAACTGGGTACTGGTCCCTGCAATCAAAGGCAGTTAATCAGGCCGCATGTATATGCCCACGACTTTGACGCGCTCCTTGATGACCCTGAGCATGGTCGCCATTCTGGGTGGGTGTTCCACCCTGCCGCGAGACGGGCCGACTGGAAGCAACGTCGAGCGGAACGCCAGTACGCCCGAAGCAGCAGGCGCCTATGCCATCGTGGATCTGGATTTTGCGACGAGCGAGCGGATCAAATCGTTGCCGCCTCGCTTTTTTGGATCCTTGGCCTCTGGCGAGTCTGATGCTGCCGGTCATCTGATTGGCTCGGGCGACACATTGGCCATTTCGATTTTTGAGCCCGGTGGCTCTTTGTTCGGGTCTTCTGGGGGAGCCTCCGGCGCGCGTGGCGGGGCGCAGGCTCTGCCGCCGATTACCGTTGATGTAACCGGTTCGGTCTCAGTTCCTTTTGCCGGAACCGTCGCTGTCGCGGGCCTCAGTTCGACCCAGGCCGCGGGCGCAATTCGCAGGGCTCTCACAGGGAAGGTCGCCAACCCCCAGGTTGTGGTTTCGGTTGCGGAAAATTCTTACAATGCCGTCACTGTGCTGGGGGAGGTGCGTCAACCGGGGCGACGACCTCTCGCCACCAATGCTGACCGGATACTGGATGTAATCGCTGCGAGCGGAGGTGTGGCTCGCGCGCCGGAGGACGTCCTCGTCGCGATCCAGAGGAACGAAGCGACCTTCACGGCCCCCTTGACGGCGGTGACAACCGAGTTTGGCGAGAATATTCGTTTGAACAGGGGCGATCAGATCAATCTGATTTACAAGCCCCGTCGTTACAGCACGTTCGGCGCTTTCGGCGCAGTAGCACAGGCCGAGATGGGAGCCGGCCCCCTGAGCCTTGCCGGAGCCATCAGCAAGGTGAGCGGGCTGGACACGAATTCGGCCAATGCACGGGCGGTTCTGGTGTTCCGGTTCGAGCGTCCGGAAGTAGCGCAGGCTCTGGGGTTGTCCCAAGCCCCGACGCCTAGGGGCGTTCCGGTAGTTTACCGTTTGAATCTCGAAGAAGCAGAGGGATTTTTTATAGCCAATGACTTTCAAATACAGGCCGATGATATTCTTTATGTTCCTCGATCTGGCTCGGCTGAGCTCGGTAAGTTTTTCACGCTTATCCGCACGATCTCGGGCGTAATCTATGATGTCTCTGTGACGAATACTCTGAATAACAACTGAAACTATGCCTGGCTTCCGCGCGCTACTTTCTCATTTTCGAGGTTCGGCGCGGGTTGGGGGAGCGTCAGGCGAGCAAGACGATCCTTCTTTTGCCGCCCTCAAGGACCCGGTGCCTTCGGCGCTCGACGACCTGATGTCGGAGATCGAAGCGGCTGCTCTGGAGGTCTATGAGGTTCACGGGTTACCTCTTCGTCGGGGGCACTACGTCCGGTCACCGAGATCGTCGCGATGGACTTTTGTTGCAGAGTTCCTTTCTGCGGAAGAGCGGTGGGCTCTTGTCCTCAGCAAACCGTCGGGCCGGGGCTGGCGCTTCGCCACCCGGGACGAACTTGGAAACGGGCATCCCCTTGCCAGCGTTCAAAGTGCGGCTCAGGTGCTCGGGGCCTGTCGGGCCTTGCGGTCGAAGATCACTGGGGGCTGCAATATCGAAGCGGCGATCCGGCTGGGATATGAATGGCGCGCCTTGCAGCACTCAGCCGTTCTGCGAAACAACGTCAAACTAAAGCTGCTGCCTCCCAGTGAGGTCAAGGCTCGGCGCTCACAACGTCGAGCACGGATCTCACCCTGAAGGTTGTGCTCACCTTTTCGCGCTCAGTTCTTGAACTCTTCTCCTTTGGCGATTTTTTCTGCGATCGACGGATGATAGGTCGCCTTGGCTGGGGTTTTGCCGGCCGCTAACGCGAGTTCTGCGATCTCGAAATCATGCTCGTCGTCTATATCCCAACCTTCAAGGCCGGTAACGAGCCGATGGCGGATCGGTGCAGTATACAGGCAATGTCCGTATGTCTCAAAATTGGAGATCATTTTCGACTTGTTGACAAAAATGAAAATGAAATTGATGAAGTAAACTGGGTCAAGTTCTTGAGTTCTCGGACTCTTGGACCCGTATTTGAAATTGACCGGATTGTTCCGAATTACCGCATGACGTTTGAATTCTGAAACAGAGAAGAGGCTACCGTCATTTCTAAGGTAGTCTTCAGCTGCATCGTCTATTGTTTTGCTTTTCAGGAAGGGAGCTGTGGGGTTCACGATAAGAATATGCTCGTGTTCTGAATTCTTAGAATAATCATATAGTATATCGTCGGTAGATGCGTTTGATGTTGCGAGATCTGGATTTCTCAAATATGTCTCACATCCATACTCTGTGGCAACACTCTTGATGGCTGCGCTTTCTGTATTCACGCAAAAATGCGAGACAGTTTTTGTTTCCGAAAGTGTTTTGATCGTATGGGCGATGAGAGGCCTGTCACCAAGCACACGAAGGTTTTTTGCGGACACTCTCTGGCTGCCTAGTCGGGCGGGAATGTAACAGTCTATAGAGGCGCGTGTTGTCATCTGGTCTGAACGTTGCTCCATAAGTCCGTTGTAGCGCGCAATAGCGGGCTGGTAACCTTGCGACACGGCGCGACTCTTTTGTTCCAGGCTTCACTCAGCGCAAGAGTGATCTCATCTGATTCAAGCGCTGTCGATCTGGCGGCGTTCACCGCCAGAGCCCAGACCGCATCCACATTACGCCTTGGGTCGAATGCGCCCAGAATGGGGGAGGCTGGAGCAGACCACAACCGGTCATACGCTGCGTACTGCCGAGCCAGAGACGCCCTGACCTGTGCGCGAGGCGCAGAAATGAACCGTTCAATCGCGTCGAAATAGCCAGGTTCATCGTCAGTGATCTCCGAAAAGCCGAGCCCGTCGTACTGGGCACGGCCTGCGAGGAGCATAGGAAGGCCCGCGGCGACCATCTCCAGGCCGGGCGTCCCCCTGACCGTGATACCCAGAACGCAGCGCTCCGTAATAACGCTGTGCGGGATCTGCTGTCTGACAAAAGCGATGTTGGCATAGCAGGAATAGAGCGCCTCAAGGCGGTCCATGGCCGAGGTGATGTCGAAGAACGGGTCCAGTGGATGGATCTTTATCAGCAAATCATACGTGCCGAGCCGCGCTGCATGCTCCAACGTGCATTCAAGCCAATGCAGATGATCAACGAACACCGATATGTCTGAACTGGGTTGGTCCGTGAAGGTGTGAGTGAAAAGCACCACGCAAGGAAGGCCGGAGGAAAAGGGCCATGAGGCGTCGGCGTCGCAGGAGTCTACCGCTTCAGCCCACCGCCAATTCCTGGCGACCGAATAGGCAATGCGGTGCCTGGTGTCCGCCAACTCATCGAGGCCGCCTGCCGAGGATGCCAGGAACTCGGTGAACGCCTGGATTTCAGCGAGCCGTAGTTGCCCGTTAAGGGTCGTCGCGGGGGTAGGGCGAAAGAACAGGTGTATAGGAACGCGGACATCGCATCTGAAGTAAACGCCTACACCACCCGCGATCACGGCGCGCTCAACGCAAAGCCCCCAGGGAGCGTAGTCAATATGCCCGGTGACGAAGGCTGCGGGAGGAGATGTGTCGAATAGCGATTTGAACCACACATCGAGTTGGGAGACTTGATCAAAGGCTGCCTTCAACGCGGCGCCAGCGGTCAAGGTGGGCTGCAGATTGGATCGCATCATCGTGTCTTGGGCGAACCGGCCGACATGGACTCCGTCGGAGGTCACGACCTGCTGAAGTGCTCGGATCTCGTCAGACGACAGGCGTCGCTCGTCCTGGACATGAGCAATAGAGCTTTCCAGGGCGCTCCGGGTCGCGGCCGCATCGGGGTGCCCGCTAATGTGTTGCGGAACGGAAATGATTTCCGTTATGCCGAAGGACGCAGCCAGTTCGACATCAACCTGTCCGGGGTCGAGTGGCGCAGATTGCGCAACGACCCCTGGATTTCCTGAGATTCCAATCAATCGGCAGCCGGTTATCAATCCGACGGCTCTTCCAAGATGCATCGACCGTAGTAGATAGTCGATATTGTTGTGCATTAAGTCCACATAAACAAACCGATCTTCTATGGCTTCGGGTGCCGAAGACGTTAGACTGTGGTTTAATTCTATGAAGATTTTTCGGCTCATTCCGCGCGCCTGTTCGACAATCCAAACATTTGATTCATGCGCACGAGACCTGAAGTCGAAATTGGCAGAAAGTATTCAAGTTTTCGGGTCATCTGAAGAAAAGCTCTCGTACGCGTTAGCTATTCCTTCCTTCAAGGGCGTGGTTGATCTCCACCCCATTGCCCTGAGCTTCTCGCCGCTCATGAGCTTGCGCATGGTGCCGTCCGGCTTGGAAGTGTCGGTGCGGATCTCGCCGGTGAAGCCGACGGCGTCGCAAACCAGTCTCGCCAGCTCGATGATCTCAAGGTCTTCGCCCGAGCCCACGTTGACGTGCTCGAAGTCGGAATAATTCTTCATCAGGAATACGCAGGCGTCAGCGCAGTCGTCGGCGTGCAGGAACTCGCGCCGCGGCGTGCCTGAGCCCCAGATCGTCATGTGGTCGGCGCCTGACAGCTTGGCCTCATGCGCCTTCCTGATGAGCGCCGGCAGGACGTGGCTGGTGTTCAGGTCGAAGTTGTCGCCCGGGCCGTACAGATTGGTCGGCATAGCGCTGATGAAGTCGCACCCATGCTGTTTACGATAGGCTTGGGCCAGTTTGATGCCGGCGATCTTGGCGATCGCGTACCACTCGTTGGTCGGCTCCAGTGGGCCGGTAAGGAGGGCGTCCTCGGTGATCGGTTGGTCGGCCAGCTTGGGATAGATGCAGCTGGACCCAAGGAAGAGCATCTTGGCGACGCCTTCACGGTAAGCCGCCTCGGTGACGTTCGCTGCTATCATCAGGTTGTCGTAAAGGAAGTCGGCCGGATAGGTGTCGTTGGCCATGATGCCGCCGACCTTGGCGGCCGCCATGAAGATGGCGGCCGGCTTCCTGTCGGCGACGAAGGCCCGAACCTGGTCCGGCGACTTCAGATCGATCTCGGCCCGGGTCGCCGTGACGACCTCGCAACCTTCCGAAGCCAGCCGCCTCACGATGGCCGAGCCGACCATGCCCCGGTGGCCGGCGACCCAGACGCGTTTGCCGGTCAGCGGGAAGATGACCTTACTCGCCATTGCCGCGCTGCTCCCGCGCCACGACGATCAGGTCGGCGGCCACCATCTCTTCGCACAGGGCCTGCCATTTGGTGTCGTGGGTCCAGCCCAGCTTTTCCTTGGCCTTGGTCGGGTTGCCGATCAGAAGATCCACCTCGGTGGGACGGAAGTAGCGGGGATCGATCTCGACGTAGACGCGGCCGGTCTCGGTGCAGATGCCCTTCTCGTCGACGCCTTCGCCTTCCCAGCGCAGCTTCACATCGATCTGTTCGAAGGCGTGGCTGACGAAGTCGCGAATGACCGTGGTCTCACCCGTGGCCAGGACATAGTCGTCCGGCTCGTCTTGCTGCAGCATCAGCCACATGCCGCGGACGTACTCACGCGCGTGACCCCAGTCTCGTTTGGCGTCGATGTTGCCTAGGAAGAGGGTGCCCTGGAAGCCGTGCTTGATCGCTGCGACGGCGCGCGTAATCTTGCGAGTCACAAATGTCTCACCACGCAGCGGGCTTTCGTGATTGAACAGTATGCCATTGGAGGCATGTATGCCGTAGGCTTCGCGGTAGTTTACAACGATCCAGTAGGCGTACATCTTGGCGACTGCATAGGGACTTCGCGGGTAGAATGGCGTTGTCTCAGATTGGGGGACTTCTTGGACGAGTCCATATAGTTCTGAAGTCGAAGCTTGGTAGAATTTGGTTTTTTTCTCCAAGCCAAGAATTCGAATTGCTTCAAGTATCCTCAAGGTTCCAATGCCGTCTGCATTGGCGGTGTATTCCGGCATTTCGAAGGAAACTTGAACGTGGCTCATAGCCGCCAAATTATAAATTTCGTCAGGCTGGGTTTCCTGAATGAGGCGGATTAGATTCGTTGAATCCGTCAGGTCGCCATAGTGAAGAATAAATCGTGGATCCGTCTCATGTGGATCTTGGTACAGGTGCTCAATTCGACCCGTGTTGAATGATGACGACCGGCGCTTTACGCCATGGACGGTGTAGCCCTTCTCAAGGAGAAGTTCCGACAGGTACGCTCCATCCTGACCGGTCACACCCGTAACCAGCGCGACCTTACCTTCAGCCCTTTTAGCCATTTCAGTTCCCTGAGTCGCGGGCACCAAGACTCCGCCGATCACGCGCCACCCATATCCAGCCCGGATGGTGGATGCGAGAGCTTTATTGACGAAGGTGGCCGAAGGACCCTGTAAGCCAGCAGGCCCTGAATTCATCGTTCCCTCGACTCACCGGACGAGTTGCAGTTGGCTCGCTAGAAGCTCTGGAGGGTCTTACGTGCTGCGCCAGTTTGTGCGATGCACGGCTCACGAGAAGCTCGCCTTGCTGGCGAGCTTTAAGCGCTGGAGGCGGATATCAAGGCCTTTTTTGCCATTCCTATGAAGCAGTTCCGGATCATCGGCGCCCTGATGATGCGGGAAATGGTCACGCGCTATGGTCGCGAAGGGTTAGGTTTCCTCTGGGTTGTCGGCGAGCCGTTGATGTTCTGCCTTGGCGTCATTGTCATGTGGACATTCCTTAAGCCCGCTTATGAGCATGGTGTTCGTGTGGGGCCCTTTGTCATGACCGGCTACATGTGCCTGTTGCTGCTCCGGCATCTCATCGCTCACAGCTTGGGGGCGATCCAAGCTAACATCGGGCTGCTCCACCATCGACAGGTCCGGATAGTTCACGTCTATTTCGCCCGGGGGCTTGTGGAATTCATGGGGACTACCACAGCGTTCGTGGCGGTTTACGCCATCCTTTTCGCCTTGGGACAGGTGTCTTTGCCCAAGGACGTCCTGATACTCTATTGGGGCTGGATATCGCTTGCCTGGTTTTCGTTCGGCCTCGCCCTGGTTCTGAGCGTGCTTGCTGTACGGTTCGAGGTCGTGGAGCGTGTGACCCAGCTTTTCACGTACATTCTGATCCCGCTCTCAGGGGCGTTTTTTACGGTATCCGTCGTACCGCCCCGGTACCGGGAAATGTTCCTCCTGGTGCCAATGCCCAACGCTGTTGAAATGGTTAGGGCGGGGTTTTTCGGAGAGTTTTTCGAGACCTATTACCACGCAATGTACCCCATAGTTGCGGGAACGGTGCTGGTCGTCGTAGGGCTCCTCATCCTTTCGACGGCGATCAAGTACGTCGATGTTGAATAACAAGGGTTGGCGGGCGCTAGCCTCAGCTGCAATGGGCCGATGACTGAAGCAAAACTTACTTACCTTGGGCCCCTGTCAGGAGAGCAAGGACCGGCGCGCGCCACCTTGGCTAGTCGCATTCCTTGGGTTTTCGTCGCAATCGTCGTTTTTCCCACGCTGCTGGCGGCTGTGTATTTTCTGCTGATCGCCTCGCCTCGTTACGTCTCTGAGGCACGCTTCATCGTTAGAGCTCAAGCCAAGGATGCGCCTTCTTCTCTTGGTATCGCTCTGCAAGGCGTGGGATTGGCTTCCACGCAAACCGACGCCTTTGCGGTTCACGAATATATCCGATCGCGCGATGGCCTTGCCGAGTTGCAAGGAAGGTACGACGTCAAGGGGATGCTTAACGCGAGCCGTGGCGACATATTTTCCGCCATCCCCAAGCCGTGGCAAGGCGCGAGCCGCGAAGATTTCTACCGTGGATTTCAGAAATTCATTGTCGTTGGCTACGATTCGACGAACGGAATGAGCACTTTAAGGGTGGAAGCGTTTCGCCCCCAAGACGCGCAACTCCTTGCAAATGGATTGCTTGCGGGTGGCGAGAAGCTGGTGAATCGCCTGAATGTTCGCGCGTCGCAGACAGCGGTCGTCGAGGCAGAAGCTGCGCTGGCGGAAGCGGAAGACAAGCTCGCAGATGTGCAATCCAGGTTAACGGTGTTTCGCAACCGAGAGCGGTTCATCGACCCTTCGAATGTCGCTACGGAGAGCTCAGAGTTGATTGGGGGTCTTCTTTTGTCGGAAGCCCAACTGTCGGCCGAAAGATCGGAGATTGCAGCGGGAGCTCCTCAAAGTCCGCAGCTATCAGCGATCGACAGTAGGCTGGCAGCTATTCGCGCCCAGATCGAAGCGGCGAGAAACAGGGTTGTTGGCTCTGCCGGTTCGCTCGCGCCAAAGATCGGCGAGTATGAAACTCTTGCAGGCGAACGGGAACTGGCCGCGAGGACCGTCGCATCCGCCTCGGCATCGCTGAATAGCGCCCAACAGGATGCCCGCAGACAGCAGCTTTATCTGGAACGGGTCGTAAATCCCGGTCTTCCAGACAAGCCTGCCGAACCGAAGCGCTGGCTTGAGATCCTAAAGGTGTTCGCAACGCTTTTGCTATTTTACGGCGTGGGGTGGTTGATCTGGGCCGGCATTCGCGAGCATCGGCAGGGATGACCGATGCGATCGACCAAGATGTGGGGCTTAGGGTCGAGCATCTTGCCAAGACCTATCCAACCAAGGGGTCCAAGCCGCTATTCACAGACCTAAATTTCACCCTATCCCGCACGGGCCGGTTGGCAATCCTTGGTCGGAACGGTCAAGGAAAGTCCACGCTCATCAAGATCTTGGGCGGCATCCTTCCAGCTACGAGCGGACGCGTTGACTGGAGCATGTCGAGTTCATGGCCGATTGGTTTTGGCGGGGGGTTTCAAGGAAGCTTGTCGGGGCTGGATAATATTCGCTTCCTCTCCCGCATATACAGGAAGAATTTCCAAAACACTCTCGACCGAGTAGATAGTTTTGCCGAGCTCGGCAGTGCTCTTCGGCAGCCGGTGAAACACTATTCGTCGGGCATGCGCGCCAGGTTGGCCTTTGGTTTGTCTCTCGCGATTGAGTTCGATTGCTATCTTATTGATGAGCTGGTTGCCGTAGGAGATGCCCGATTTCAAAGAAAGTGTCAGGAAGAGTTGTTTGAACGCCGCGCGAACCGGGCATTTATGATGGCCTCGCACGATATGCATCTGATTGGCGCTCTATGCGAACGCGCGCTCATCATCGAGAGTGGCAAGGCGCGCGTGTTTGATGACGTAGCTGAAGCAATCGATGTTTACACTTGGCTGAGGGCCGCCTGAGCGCCGTGCCCGAAATGACCTCGACTATCCGCGTTGCTGGCAGGCACGCACCGTGAGCCAGCGCCCTGTCCTGAGAGCCTGCCTCGTCTTGCCGGCGACTTCACCCGAATGGGCGGTAGTTATTTCCGCTGCGGCGCAACGCGCCAATCTGCCACTTATTCGCCCGGACGAGGGAGATGTTCCGCCTGAAAGCGGTGATTTTGTCGTGATCGTTGCAACTGCTACAGAAGATGTCGGTTTTTCTCCGACTGACTGGGCGGTGGTCGAGGCCGGTTCCCTTGATGCCGGGTTTGAAAATGCCGTCGAGGCCTCGCGCAGGTGCGCGCTGGCCTATGACGGCGTACCTGAGAATGCTGCTGTCATAAAAGCGGACTTCGTCAACGGTACGGGGCAAAGGCTATTCGATCGGCTCGATCTCAGGGGGGCAGACACTGGCGACCTTAACCCAGGGTGGCGAGATGGAATTGGCTGGCCTGTTTTTGACAATGGGCCTCCAGCGATTGGGGATGAGTTTGTGTTGCCAATTTCCATATTCAGCCTTGATACACGCCACGCTCAGATCGGGAGACCCTCAACCGATATCGAACTGGTCGGGCGTGCGCGCTACCTTGTTTTCGGACCATACTACTGGCTCCCCATGGGTGTTTGGAATATTTGCCTGACATTCGCCGTCGATGCGGAAGGCGGCACTCGCGGATTTCGTCTGGAGTGGGGTGGGTTGGAGGAGTTTGATCACTTCAACTTTTCGCCCAAGGGAGCAGGGCGCTACGCCGTCAGCATGGATCACGAGTTCAAAACCGCGGCCTCTGTTGAATTGCGAATGGTGCTCGCCGAGGCGGCGCTTGCAGGCCGCTTCGTCTTGGAAAGCATCGTTCTCAAGCGAACGGGTTGAAGTCGATCATTGGCGTGGCGTTTCTCAGGAGGTTGCGCTAGGCGGTCTCAAGGGCCGAAAGGGTCCAAGGTGTTTTAATGAACTTGAAGACGTTTGCCGCGCGCGTGCGCATTTTTTTTGCAACAGGGCGGGTCAAGGCGTCGCCGAGTTCCCTGAAGCAACGGCGCGCAGCACAAGCCGGTCGTAGGCCCGACTATTTCTACTTGGGGCCCGATGTTGCGATGACGCGCCTAGCCGACGGAAAATTCATTTTCGTCGATCCTGCTGACGAAAGCATAGCGCCTCATTTGATCGCTCATGGGTTTTGGGAATGGTGGATTCACACAGTGGTATGTTCGCTGGTCAAACCCGGAGACCACGTCCTCGATGTTGGCGCAAACGTCGGCTATTACTCCTTGGCTATGGCTGCCGAAGTTGGTTCCGAGGGATTCGTCACCGCGCTTGAAGCCAACCCGGCGCTTGCAAGCCTGACGCGGCGTTCGCTGGTTTTTAACGGCTTTGCGGCTCGGTCCGCGGTCATTGCGAAGGCCGCGAGCGACACGGCGGGCCGAGTCACATTCACCACGTCCAGAAAGAACGCTGGGGGCGGCCATCTCCATGTGATGGATAGCGCTTTCGGTGAAGACACACAGACGATCAACGTCGAAGCCATCCGGCTTGACGATCTAGGGTTGGAGGGCGTCCGCTTTATCCGGATCGACACGGAAGGTTCGGAGCCGAAAGTGCTTCGTGGGGCCGAACGCCTGCTCCAGCGGCCGGACGTCGTCGTTTGTATGGAATGGGACGTCATTCAAATGCAGTCGAGGGCCGACGTCCCCGAGTTTGCCGCTTGGCTTTCGGGCCAAGGCTTCAAGTTCTGGCGGATCACTTATCAGGCTACGCTTGAGCCCGTCGATTATCTGGATCTACCGAGCCTGTTCGCATGCGATATTGTGATGGCGCGCACGCTGCCTGAAATGTCCAAAGCGCTATAATCGGCGGACTTGGCCTGTAGCATATGCAAGTTGCTTCAGCTGAGGATGATACCCTCGGCCGACATCGTCGAGGAAGCGCCACCAGAGATCCTGCCGACCTGAAGGGTAGGCGAAGGCCGCATGGAGTTTCGCTTCGCCCCGTGTGTTGATTCTTATCTGTGACGCTCCAACGACAGAAGCCATGGGCACTTGGATCCATGCAAGATCGCCTCCTGCGAGGGAGTGGTGAATCTCGATATTGCCCCGGACGCTGCCCGAAACTGAAACGACGACCGAAGCACTGGGCGCGGATATCAGAAGCGAAAGATTGTCTCCGCCCGCATCGTCGGAGCGTGTTCGCACGCTGAGATTCAAGGGTTTATTTTCCTCCAAGGTGTCGAAAGCCGATTCAGGCCAAGGTCCGGACAGAGTTATGGCTGTCGTTGATACGGCCTTGAACCCGCCTCGCTCTTCGCCAAAGAGAACCGGGGCCGGTTTGCTGGGAGGCTCGATCACGCATCTGCGCCAGCTGCGGACTTGTAACAACCATTGGAGGTCAACTGGCTCATCTTCGGTGAGCGATGGAGGCTGTCGAGTTGATCGCATTGGGAAGCTGGCCAGCCTTTCGCCAAGTTCCTTCGGGCGATCGAGGTCGAGAATGCTGTCCGCGTGTTCCGCAAGCGCAGAAAAGCCGGGATCGCTGGTAACGGCCACAGGCATCCCGGCGGCGATCAAGTCCGAGGCCAATACGCGGCTCTCATGATCCGGCGAAAGGAAGATTACGCCGCACGCTGTGCCTGTCAGTTCGCCAGCCAAATCAGCGTTCACGTAGGTCAGGCGTGATTTCGTCGAGTCTTCTGACAAGCCGGCCCGGAGCCGTAGCTGATCTGCGCCTTCGCTATCCAGTCCCTCCACCACGAAGATGTCGCCATCGGGTGCCCCAGCTGCACGCCTCTTTTCGAAGAACGGAATACTGCAAATCTGAGACGGCTTTCCGCCGAGGACTTCAAGTAGCTGAGACGGCGCGACGCCCTCGGCCGCAATCACACCACTGGCCAACGCCTTGCAAACGGACAGGAAGCGCGCTGCTTCGACGGCGTGCGCCGCGGGATAGAGGTCAGGCCGTACGATCCCGTGCAAATCAAGGAACAAGCCGGCAAGGAGGGCGTCCTGATTCAAGGAGAGATGCCTGAGCGCTTCCGTATGAGCGAGCCTTTCAACCGTGCCAGGACCCGACACCAGAACTATCGCGTCGGAGAAGCAGTCGGCCGCCACCGCTTGTCCATCCCTGCCCAGCCATACGCCTGCCGTGTCGTCCCAGAATATGATTTCAGGAGCCGGGCCCGATCCACGGTCGGCGGCTTCGATAAACTTCGATAGACGCCTGGAAATATCCTCGCTTCGATCCCGCGCGGCCGTCAGGTCCACGAGCACACGTCGGGCTCCCGTTGCTGAGGCGGGCCAGTATTGGACCTTCTTCCTGGTGACGTGGAATCTGGGTGGTGGAGGGAGGGCCGTCGCGCCCTCGTGAGCAAGGGCCGCGCGAAGCGACTTCGCTTCGCGCTCGGCCTGGATATCGTCTGGCGAGAGGTTGAACGCCATTTCGAAAGCCTGAAGGGCCTCAGCCGGTCGCGCCATTGTCTTCAGCAGATGGCCCAGCTGCAGCCAGCTGTCCGCGACGTCGCCATCCACCCTGACGGCTGACCGATAAGCTACTTCGGCCTTCTCAAGGTCCCCGGTCACCTTGTGTGCGTGTCCAAGCTGTACCCAGATGGGGCCGAGATCCGGCTTGGCGTCGACAGCTCGCATGTAGTGGCCGCGTGCCCCTTCCCAATCGCCGGCGTTTCGCTGGAGATCACCATTGCGCGCGTGCTCGGCCGCCGACAGTGGCGCGCCGGGCAGCATGGCCTTTCTGGTTTTGCGCCAGAGTCTCGCCAACCTCCGCTTCATGAGAAGGCGATCTCGCTTATTCCTGCCGAGACCCCCGTGGACAGGCCTGCCGCCGACCCGAGGTTGATTGACTGGATGCGCAGGCGGCAATCGCTGCTTAGGATATGGGCGGGAACAGGGAGCGAAACCGTCGTGGTCTCTGAAGTCAGGTTGACCGAACCCAGCGTCCAGCCATTGAGAGAGACTAGGCAGGTCTGGTCAGAGTGCAGACCTGCCGGGCGAATCAGCGTCATCGTCACGGTTCCTATGAGTTCCGCGAACGGGTCAATCTGGAAAGCCAGTCCAAGTTCGTGTCCGACAACCCATGCTACGCCGTCGGCGACCTCCACTCGGCCGTCGGTGAGATAGTCAGGCCCCTGAATCGTGTTGATGGGAATCCGGCCCGTCACAAGCCAGGGTCCCCGGACGCCTCGGGCGTCTGACGCGGGGATTGATGGGAGGGCCGGCTTGAGATTGCCGAGCCCATCAACGCGCCCGCCCAGAACTTCGCCGGACATGCGAGAGACCAGGTCGCTGTTGCGCAACATGAAGTTCGCATAAATGGCCGGCCCGTCATAGTAAGCCCTCGACAAGGCGGTCGCGAATGTCGCCACATCGCCGACGTCCTGAGCCTCGGAGCGCGCGGTCGTCGCGATCAGATTAGCGATTTGAGCGGCTTGGCGCTTCCATTCGACATGCCCGCTGGCGACGGTCGCATAGGCGGCCTGACCAATTTCAGCGGCATGTGAAATCGTTATGTGCCCTGAGGCGTCTGGATCGAACAGGATTCCGTTGACCCAGTTCACGATGTATTCGTTGTGTGTCGGCTCGTCGGTGGCGATGACGAGCATACCTCGAGACATGGCCTCCAGCATGGCCATGCCTATGCCCTCGGCCCGTCTGGGCGCGATAAAGACATTGTGCTTGCCAAGCAGCTTTCCGTATTCGGAACCTCCGGCAAACCACTTTGATGTCGTAACGGGAAACGCCGCATCTCGCGCGGGAGCATAAGATGTGGCGTCGATCGAAGGGTCGTCAGGCGCGTTGTGGATGTGCAGCGAGGTGATCTGACTTCCGAGAAGACGGGTGATGGCGCGGGCGTTGATGCCGTGTTCTGGTCGACGCTGCCACAGGAAGACTTTCAATCCGTCGTCGAACGTGGCGACTTGGGAAGCGGCCGCCGGTGCCTTGAAGTATTTGACCAGCGTGGTGTCGCCGCCAACCATCCGGATGCGATGATGGAGGGTAAAGCTGAAATTGATGAAGCGGGCCTGACGAGACCAAATCCAGTGCAGATCGCATTGATAGGCCGAGCCGTCGTACATGGGTACGACGATCGTCGGGAGACCCATGGCCAGGAATACGGGGGCCAGATAGTCCATTTGCCAGATCACTACGGCCTCAGCCGCTCTGGCGCTGTCCACGGCCTCTGCCGGAAACGGCTGGGCTGGTTCGATGTATAGGACCTCGACCTCGAATCGCTTCCTCAGCAGGTCGACGAAAAATTGGCTCGATGCAGTCGAATTGTGGAAGGCGTGATCAACGAAAAGGATCTTTTGCATCACAGCCCCAGCCACGTTTGGAACGAGGCGCTGTTATCGACGTGGAATCGATGTCTGGCCTGGGCAGCCCTCAGCGACAGCGTCTTCCTCGGCTCGCTCGCCATATCGATTATCGCTTCGACCATTTCGACCTCGTCGCGAACGATGACGCCGAGGTTGTAGTGCCTCGCCAGGTCGGCGAAGGCGGATCCCTCAAACGTGATCGCTGGCCGACCATGGAAGGCCGCCTCCATCAGGACGGCGGAACCGCGATACTGGTAAGTTGGAACGTCATACGGCAACAGGACCGCGTGGCTGCGTCGGTAGGCCGAGACCATCTCTTCCGATGAAATCGAGGATCCCTGCAACTCTACCCCGGGGATGGCGTACAGGCTGCGCGTAGCCGCTAGATGGTTCTTCAGCTCAGCGTCCGGCAGGATTTGCGATATGAAGCGAATGTTGAGGTCGGGATCGCGCCGGCGCACGGCGCTGAATATTCCAGGCAACCGCAGGAAGCCCTTGTCGTGCCGTGCTGACCCCGCACAGTAGAATACGAACGGCCCGTGTTCGCGCATCGGTATGGGTTGTGACATCTCGGGGTAGGCGGTCACTGTAACCGTCGTTTCCAGCTCCGCCGCCAGCATGTCGGCGTACCGGTGAGTTTCCGCGCTGAACTCGATCTTCACGCCATTCTGAAGCGCCATGCGAAGGCGGCCGATCAGTTCCTGCAGGGGGTCTCTGTAGGAATGGGACGCGTTTTCCATGACGCCGATAAACCGCAACAACAGCCGCGGGTGCCGTTCCTTGGGGATGTCGCGTAGTGCGTTCAGCAGGCCCACTGCGCCGTAGAAGTCCAGGTGTGGGTGGAAAATGTGGTCGTCGGGGCCAATGTCATAGACGTCGAACATCGCGAGCGCGTCACTGGTCGCTTGGCGTTCCTGTTCGTCAGGAAACCAACCCGGAGCGACAGGTCGGTCAGGAGTGGAGCGAACTACACTTGAGAAATACTCGCTGTAGTAAAAGTCAAAAAATGGAACGAATTCGCGACTTCGCGTGATTTTGTCCGGCAACGACGCACAAGCCATAGCTATAACGTCCGAGTAATTTCCCGACAAAAATGTTTTGAAGTAGCTGAGCGCTGGAACGTTGTGCCCGAAAGGCAGGACGCACACTGGATCGCAAGCGAATATTCGGCCCAAGCGTGCCACCTCGCACCTAAGTATCACATTGTTATTAAGTCGAAACCTATCGCATCGCGGAGTGCAAATTGTCAACGGCGTACCGCGTGCCTCCCAGCGGCTGCGACAACTCTGGGCGGTTGTGCTCCCTGTGCCTTGGCTGCTAATCCGGGTTCACGCGTCCGACGATTCAGTTCGTTTTGCCGCAACTGTCTGGATCTTAAATGCGACTGGGGCAAGATTTCCAATGAGCCTAGAAACCGTAAATGTTGGCCCGTTCGAAATTGAGGTAAGCGGAAATCACATCTATCTGTATCCACACCTTCCCTCAACCTATGACTATGTTCCTTGGAATGTCATCCATCACATAATCGCTAAAGCGAATCTGTTTGGAGCGACGTTAATCGACGTCGGCGCCAACGTTGGGGATACATTGGCGCACTTTCGTAGATTCTCTGAGGCGCCGGTTTTGTGTGTAGAGCCGGCACAAAATTTCTACGATATTCTTGAGCGAAACTCCCAGCAGTTTTCTAACGTCACGCTGATCAAGAAACTTGTGGTGCCCGACGATCTGGTGGGCCGGGTTTCGTTTCTTTCTGGGGAGCAGACGGGCGCTAGTAAGGCGTCTTCAGAAGGCGACGTTTCTTGGGCTGGTGAATATACGACCTTTACCGAACTTTTTTCCTCAGGTGCCGGGCCATTTATTATCAAATCTGATACAGATGGATTTGATGCGAATATAATTGGTTCCGCCTTGCCTCACATTTCTGCAGGTTCTGCCGACGTTCCGATAATTTTCTTTGAGGGGCCGAGTGAAGATCAGATGAGAAATGGAGATTATCTGGACTATATAGATCTTTGTCAAGATCTTATTGATCTTGGGTACAGTTTATTGACACTGACTAATATCGGGATGCCGTATGCATTTTCCGACACAAAAATCAGTATAACGGCCGTTTTCGAAGCCTTGGGGGCAGGGTATCGAAAAGGGCTGCCTCTATGTCATTACTATGATTTTATAGCCATACAAAATAAGTACGTGTCGGATGAGGTGAGCTTATGTTCCCCATGGGGAGGTGAGTTCTTTGAGAGGTCGTAGATTAAACCAGTGGTCAGGGAAGTCAGGCGAGATTTCCGTACAGCGTGCCTAGCCTGTCGCGATAGCTTTCCTCCGAAAACAGCGCTGCACGCGCCCTGCCTCGCTCAACCAGTGACGCCACCAGGTCGTTGTCCGCATCGAGCGTCTGGATGCCGCGCGTGATCGCCTGAACATCATAGGGGTCGACGCTGATGGCGGCGTCGCCCGCGACTTCCGGGAGCGACCCTGCGGTCGACGTGAGCACGGCTGTATCAAGCAGCATGGATTCCAGAACAGGCAGGCCGAATCCCTCGTAGAGTGACGGGAACAGCGTCGCCCTGGCTCCCCGGATCAGGCTGACGAGGGTGGAGAACGGCAGATATTCGTATCGGCGTATGCGCTGTGCGCTCGGTCCGCCGTCCCTCTGGACCTGGTTCAGGAGCGCGGTCTCGCCGTCGTCCAGCCAGGCTCGCCCACCGACGATGATCAAGGGACGTTTCACGCCCGAGCTCAGATAGGCCTCGACGATCCGGCCCAGATTTTTCTTGGGCTCGATCGCTCCAAAATACAGGAAGTAATCCTTCCAGCCGAGGTTGAAGACGCCCTCCAGCTCCAGCGTGACATCCTGGTGGCTGCGGTCCAGCAGGGCTTGAGGAATGGACACCGCCTGGTAGGTGTTGGTCACCCGGTCCTCAGGCACGTCCAGCAGGCGGATCACGTCCTGACGCGTCGTTTCCGACACTACGGCGATATGATCCGCGCGCCTTGCAATCTCGCCGCACAGGGCGCGGTAGGCTCGCTTGTCCTCGGTCGTCGAATGAGGCAGCCGGAGCGGTATCAGGTCGTGGATCGTATAGATGTTCGGGACGCTCCGGGCATAAAGCGGGACGGTCGCTGTCCAGTGCATAACGTCAGGGGCGGGCGAGGCGGCCGTCGCCGAAAACGAGACCGGTGTCGTCTTGCCGTAAACCTGGAAACTGCGATGGGCGAGGCTGAAGAGATCGTGGGCCGCCCAATACGAATCTGCGTCAGGACGGCCGCCTGAGCGACTGGGCCAGATCACTTCCCCCGATGGTTGGATCGGCATGGCGGAGCGACCAAACTGCGTGAAGAAGGTCTTTGTAAAGCGCGCGGACTTCTTCAGCTTTTTCGAGACATTCTGGGAGTCAGCCAGCATCACCTCATTCAGGACGTTGTTCTTGCCCAGGGCATTTGGCGGCCCGTACAAGACCTGCGGACTCAAGCCGAGCGAACGGACTGTGGTCAACAGGTTGCGCCCATAAGTCGCGATCCCGGATCCCTGGGGAATGCTCAGGTTAAAGCCGTCGATGCACACGCTCTTGATGGCAGTCATGATATAGGGCGGCCTTTCGAGCACGAGAGTCTGATCAACGCGGCCAGTCGACGGCGTCGAAATCGGCATCGCGGCGGATGCGTGGTCGCTGACGGCGCAGCAGGCCGTCGGAACGTCCTAGCGGACGTAACCCGCCTGCATCAACTCAGCGATGTGAACGATCGCGATCGGCCGCCGCTTCTCCACCACGAACAGGTTGGAAATCTTGTTGGCCGCCAGCAGGTCGACAACGTCGCTCATGCGGTCGTCGGGAATCACGGTGATCGGCGAGCGGTTCATGATGTCGGCGGCGCGGACGGCCGAGATGTCGTGAGCGAAGGCGCGGCGGACGTCGCCGTCGGTGATCATCCCGGCCAGGGCGCCGTCAGCGTCCAGGACGGCGACGGCGCCCTTGCGGCCGGCGGTGATGGTCGAGACGATGTCGCTGAAATTGGCGTCCAGAGGCACGCTGGCGGGGTCGGCGGCGTTGTCGCCCATCCATTCACGCACCGACTGCAGGCTCATGCCGAGGGCGCCGCCCGGGTGGTGCAGGCCGAAGGCCTCGGCGCTGAAACCGCGGCGGTCCATCAGCACCATGGCCAGGGCATCGCCGAGGGCGAGGGTCATCAGGGTCGAGGTCGTGGGCGCAAGGCCGTTGGGGCAGGCCTCGGCCACGCTGGGCATGGTGAGACAGACGGCTGAACTGCGGCCGAGGAAGCTGGAGGCGCGCTGGGTCAGGCCGATCACGGGAATGCCCTGACGCTGGCAGAAGGTCAGGGGGTCGCGTAGCTCGCGGCTCTCGCCCGAGCTGGAGATGGCCAGCAGGGTCGTATCGTTGCGCAGCATCCCGAGGTCGCCGTGGCTCATCTCGGCCGGGTGGACGAAGAAGGCGTTGGTGCCGGTCGAGGCCAGGGTGGCGGCGATCTTGCCGCCGATGTGGCCCGACTTGCCCATGCCGGTGACGACGACATAGCCCGGCCGCGACAGAATGATGTCGCAGGCGCGCGAGATGCTGGCGTCGATCGTCCGCTCCAGCGCCGTCAAGGCGTCGATGTTCAGCTGGATCACCTCGCGGGCGCGGGCGGTCATGCGCGCGATGTCCTCGGGGCTGGAATGGACGGGGTCGGCGCTCATGGACGGGATCTCGATCTGGCCGCAAGGACGACGCGCGGCGCACGGCGGGAATTGCCCCATCTGGCGGCCGGGCGCAAATGCGGGTCTTGGCCTCGGCGGCCGGGCGGCCTAGTCGGTAGGTCTCCCGTTTTGCTGCCCGTCAGGTCCTTCATGCGTCTCTCCCGACTTCGACCGGCGGCCCTGGCGGTGGCGGTTCTGGCCCCGGTTCTGGCCCCGATCCTGATTCTGGGCGCCTGCCAGACGGCGCCGGCCCGGGTCGATCCTGTCGCACAGCCGGTCGTCGAGGCCGAAGCGCCGCCGGCGAGGGGGCCCTTCGTCGCGGCCGCCAATCCGGTCGCGGTCGAGGCGGGGATGGCGATCCTGAGACGTGGAGGTTCGGCCGTAGACGCGGCGGTGGCGGTGCAGGCGGTGCTGGGTCTGGTCGAGCCGCAGTCGTCGGGTCTCGGCGGCGGGGCCTTCATGATGCTGTACGACGCCGAGACGCAGGAGGTGACCGCCTATGACGGGCGCGAGACCGCGCCTGCGTCGGCGACGCCCGAACTGTTCTACGAGAACGGCCAGCCTCTGCCCTTCATCGATGCGGTGCTGAGCGGGCGGTCGACCGGCGCCCCCGGAGCCGTGGCCATGCTGGCGATGGCGCAGAAGGATCACGGGCTGCTGCCGTGGTCCGGCCTGTTCGGCGACGCCGAGCGGCTGGCGCGCGACGGCTTCGTGGTCAGTCCCCGGCTGGCGGGGATGATCGCCTCGGCGACGCCGCAGGGACACACGCGCTGGGCCGACGCCTATTTCA
>Ga0247812_10000523_pt1 | contig 24052 bp, 19 predicted proteins | sample UWRJL149409B1_FD_178011 | JGI IMG/M metagenome (GOLD analysis project Ga0247812, IMG submission 178011) | Plant litter microbial communities from Arlington Agricultural Research Station in Wisconsin, United States - UWRJ-L149-409B-1 | ecosystem: Environmental > Terrestrial > Plant litter >...
AGCTGATTTACATTCGATTACGCAAATTAAAGACGGCAAAACATTAAGAGAAAACACTTATAGCACCGCAGCGGCATGGCTTGCTTGTGGTTTAAATCCAGATAAAGTTACTTTTTACAGACAATCTGATGTAACGCAAACAGCCGAATTAACCTGGTATTTAAGTTGTTTTTTTCCGTTTCAAAGATTGACTTTAGCACATTCTTTCAAAGATAAATCAGATCGTTTAGACGATGTTAACGCCGGACTTTTTACCTATCCGATGTTAATGGCGGCGGATATTTTATTATATGATGCTGAATTTGTACCGGTCGGAAAAGACCAATTACAGCATTTAGAAATCACTCGGGATGTCGCTTCGCGTTTCAACCATCAAATGGGTGAAACTTTTGTAATTCCAGAAGCTAAAATTCAGGAAGACAGTATGTTGATTCCGGGAACAAACGGCGGAAAAATGAGTAAATCGGCTAATAATATTATCAATATTTTCCTTGACGATAAAACTTTGCGTAAGCAAGTTATGAGCATTGAAACCGATAGTACACCGCTTGAAGAGCCAAAAAATCCAGATACCTGTAATGCTTTTGCAATCTATTCCTTACTAGCAACTGAAGAACAAATTGCAGAAATGAGAGCGAATTATTTAGGTGGAAATTATGGATATGGTCACGCCAAACAAGCTTTGTTTGAGTTGATTACCGAAAAATTTAAAACAGAAAGAGAAAAATACAATTACTACATCAACAACCTTGAAGAAGTGGATGCACTTTTGAAAAAAGGTGCTGAAAAAGCTTCAGTTGTTGCCGATGGCGTTTTGGCCAAAGTTCGAGAAGTTCTTGGATTTGGAAAATAATTTTTTTGCCACGAATTACACAAATTTACACTAATTAATTCGTGCAAATTTGTGTAATTTGTGGCAACTTCTTTTAAATTAAATCGCCTCAAAAAGCTTCCCTGGCAAAGGCCGAATAACACCTTTAAGTTCCATATTCAAAAGCATTCCTGAGATTTTATAAATAGGAAAATCACATTGAAGTGCAATAACATCCAGTAATTCTTTTCCATTTTTTAAGAGAAAATCATAGATCTTTTGCTCTTCCAATTCTAATTCAACAAACAATTGTTTTTGTACGGGTTTTGACTTCTTTTCAATGTCCCAATTCAACACATACACTAAATCAGCAGCGCTCGTTAGAACGTTTGCTTTTTGTGTTTTGATCAAATCATTGCAGCCCTGGCTGTATTTGTCTGTAACACGCCCTGGAACAGCAAAAACGTCGCGGTTATAATCATTGGCTAAATTTGCGGTGATCAGCGAGCCTCCTTTATCTGCAGATTCAATTACAATCGTTGCTTCGGTCATTCCTGCCACAATACGGTTTCGGCGTACAAATTTCTCCTTATCCGGGTTGGATGAACTCCAAAACTCGGTTATAAAACCGCCATATTCTTCCATTCTGGCAATATATTTTTTATGCGTTTTTGGGTAAATTTGATTTAGTCCATGCGCCAAAACCCCAATAGTCTGCAGGTTATTATCCATTGCCAATTGATGTGCGACAATATCAACTCCATACGCAAAACCACTAACAATCACAGGATCAAGCGGTGCCAAATCTTCAATAAACTTTTTGCAGAATTCCACTCCGTATGAGGTAATCTGGCGCGTTCCCACTATGCTAATTAATTTTTTGTTTTTTAAATTAATATTTCCCGAAGTAAAAATCAAAACTGGCGAATCTATACAATGTTTGAGACGATCCGGGTAACTTTCATCCTGAAAAAAAGAAACATTTATAGCATTCGATTTAATGAATTCTAATTCCTTATTGGCTTTTTCAAAAACTGTTTTGTCTTTTAGATTCCGTAATAAAACCGAACCAACGCCATCGATGCCAGAAATTTGATTACTTTTTACTTTGAAAATAGCTTCCGGATTCCCAAAATGCGTCAATAGTTTTTTGGCCATAATATCACCAATCCCATCAACTTTTAATAAGGCTAATAAATAAAATAATTCCTGGTCTGACATGGCTTAAAAAAAAGTTTATTGAGAGGATAAAAAATATCTTTTAAAACAAATTATTCTGAAATTAAAAGAAGCGCAAAGATATAAATTAGAAGTAAATTCTTATAAAAAATTAAATAGTAAAGATTTCGCATTACTTTAGTCAAAAAGCTAATTTTATTTAACTAACTGAAAACGAATTGTCTATAAAATTATCAGAATTGTTAATAAAAATTGTGAATAAAATTTTGATAACTATATTGGATGTATAACTTTGTTACTATGAAAATCGAAACTTATATAGCACAGTTATTGTATCGTTATCAGTGTGTAACGGTTCCAGGGTTTGGAGCATTTTTAACCGAAATTCAATCGGCGCAGCTTAATTCAAATACAAATTCGTTTTCTCCACCGAGAAAAACGGTCGCATTTAATAGTCTTTTAAAAAGCAATGATGGCCTGTTGGCAAATCATATTGCGCATTCTCAAAAAACATCATATGGATTTGCTGTAAGTGCAATTGCATTTGAAGTTTTAAGCTGGAAAAAAACTTTAGAGGAACAAGGTGTTTTAACTTTAAAAAACATTGGAGATATTCGTCTAAATGCCGATAATAACATGGTTTTCACTCCGAGTGATCAAACTAATTATTTAACGAGTTCTTTCGGTCTTAGTCCGTTTGTTGCTCCTATGGTAAAAAGAGAAATTTTTGAAAAAAAATTACAGGAAATTGAAGAAACCAACGTGTACCAATTACACGATTCTGAAGAGGAATCAAGATCTTCAAATTCATTCCTGAAATATGCGGCAATTTTTGTTTTAGGTCTTGGCATTACAGGAAGTATTGGTTATCCTTTATACCAAAATCAAATCGCTACTAAAACGCTAGTAGTTGAAAATGCGGTTCAGAAAAAAGTAGAGAACAAAATTCAGGAAGCTACATTTTTTATTGAGAATCCGCTGCCCGCAGTAACTTTATCTGTCGATTCTGCAAAAACAGAAGTTGTAAAAGTAATGCCTTATCATATCATGGCAGGCGCTTACAGAAGCGAGGCAAATGCAAGAAAAGCTTATAACCAACTAGTTAAGGATGGTTATGAAGCACGAATGCTAGGCGAAAACAAACATGGCTTATTCCCTGTTTTATACGGAAGTTACGCCACAATGGCTGAAGCTTCAAAAGCACAAAAAGAAATACAAAAAGGTGAAAATCCAGATGCCTGGATTCTAGTCGAAAATCTATAAAACTTAAAAGCCTAATCTTTCGATTAGGCTTTTTTTTGGCCTATTTTATTCTTAAAAAAGCCTTTTGCGTTAATATACATTCTCAGCAGCACATACTTTAGATTCAAATAAATCTACAAAAAATTATGTGTTACAAATTAAAATTATTCTATGCTTTTCTTTTAGTATTAACTTCACAATACTTTTATGCTCAGCAAATTACTACGACATCAAAAGCGCAAATTGCTTTAGAAAAAAAAGCGGAAAAATCCTCCGATGATTATCATAAAAAGCTAAATGACGAACAGGCTAAACTGAAACAGAATCAGGACAAACTAAAAAAAGAGCAAAAAACGGTTGAGAAACATCAAAAAGATTTGAAAAATTCTGAAAAAGATTTACAGAACAGCAAAAATAAAATAGCTAAATTAGAATCTGAAAATCAAAAGATTAATTCAAAACCAAGTTCTCTTTCTAGAGAAGAATCTCAGAAACAACAAGTCAAGCTGAAAAAAAACGAACTTGAAATTCAAAAACTTAAATTAAAACAAATCAATCAGCAAAAAGCTTTAGAAAAGGCACAAGCTCAGATTTAAAAATAAAAACCTGTTTCATGTGGAACAGGTTTTTATTTTGCAATTATCTTCGCGTTTTGCGAAAGAATCACTTTACCACCCTGATAAATAGTTAGTTTCGCCGCTGGCGGATTTTTTTCGCCAGCGACTGTAAATGCACATTCATAAGTATAATTTTCCTTTTTAAATTCATATTGATGGTTCCCTCCGCTCCCTTCTACCACAAAATTTCCTCTATAAATTATCAAGTCAGGTTTTTCACTCATCGATTTATCAATTGACCAGGAGACATAACGGTAATTTTTATTTCCTAAATTATCAATTCTGATTTTGAATTTATCGGTTTCCAAAATGCAAATTGGTATCTGAAAAAAAGCAATACTGGAATCCAGTTCCTTTTTTTGAGCAGCAATCAGTTTCTTTTTAAGATCAATCTCTGCTTTTGATTGATAATTAATGCTGGTCAAAAGTCCATCAAAATCCATCCAGATATTTCCCTTGTTCAGCATTATGCCACGCCAACCCATATCAGACCAGTTTTTTGCTGGATCAGACGTTGTGATTTCATTTCTTAAAGTGGAGTCGAAAATTTCAGCATATCGATTAATAAAATCAGCTTTATCAACAACATCTGGTATTGGATATTCGCGTTTTAGCGGATAAAAAACCATCTCTGCGACAGCTTCTCTATTATCACTTTTCACATTATCAATAAAGCTTTTGATACATTTTTGATATTCTGGTTTTACAGTTTGTGCCGAAAGAAAATTGGCGTAAAAAAGCAATAAAATTAAAAACAGATTCTTTTTTTTCATATTAAAATACTTTAATTGATTATTAATCTGATTCATACGTCGGTAATATAAAAGTACTTAAATTATATCTCCTTTGAAAATTTTTACTTGATTTCCAGAAAGCCTAATTTTTTAATTTGTAAAATCCAACAAACATCAAACGTATTAAGCAAAAAAAATCCCGTTCCATGTGGAACAAGATTTTCTATTATTGAGTGACTATTTTCGCATTCTGATTGAGAATCTCTTTTCCGTTCTGAGAGATCGTTAATTGGGCTGGAGGAGAGTCATCTGTACCGATCACAATAATGTAACATTCATACAAATAGGCATCTTTTTTAAATTCGTAATGGCTGTTCCCTCCGCTTCCATCTGAGATCCATTTTCCTTTAGTAATTATTAAATCAGGCTTTTGACTCATGGGTTTTTTAATCGACCACGAAGCATATCTGTAGTTATCGTTTCCTAAATCATCAATTCTGATTCTGAATTTAGAAGTTTCCAAAACATAAACCGGAGCTTTAAAAGTAGCAATTGATGAATGTAGTTTTCCTTTTTCGCCTGCTATCAATTTGTTTTTAAGATCTTTCTCTGCTTGGGATTGATAATTAATGGTTATAATTTTTCCGGTTTTATCCATCCAAATATCTCCCTGGCCAAGCATTATACCACGCCAGCCCATTTCGGCCCAGTCTTTTGCGGGATTTGAGTTTATGATTTCCTTCTTCAGCGTTGCGTCAAAAATTTGATCGTATCGTTTTATAAAATCGGCTTTATTTTTAACGGCAGGAATTGGGTATTCTCTTCCAAGTGGAAAAGAAATAAAAGCAGCAACTCCTTCTTTGTTGTTGCTTTTTACATTGGAAATAAAGCTTTTAACGAATTTTTGATAGGCTGGTTTTAAATCCTGACCCGAAATATTTTGAATGCAAAAAACAACAAATAAGATGTAAATTATCTTTCTCATAATCTTCTATTTTACATAATGTTTAATCGGTTTATTCCGATTATAAACACTAAGTTACAAAATACAAAATCAATTAATACTGGCTTTGAACATTTTAAGTTCATCCCAGGTAAATTCGTCCCCGTGTTTTTCTTTCAAACCATTCAGGGATTCTTCCTGATAAAACTGAAAAGCCTCACGCAACGCCAGGATTTTGTCGTACGGTAAAACATCAGCTATATCAACTTTCTTCGCCTGAATTAATTTAACCAAATGCATTTCAATAGTTTGAACAGTAAGTTTTCTAATTCTGGCAATATCCTGAATGGAGTTTTTTTCCAACCACAAATCATGCGTTTCTTCAACTGTAGTTTTCTTTACTTCTTTTGGCGTATTTTTATCTAATTTTCTGGCTGTATAACGAACTGAAGGCTCATCCAATTTAAAAATATCGGTATTAGACATATTAAATTCCTCCCGGATCTTATTAACCTTGTCTGTTTTATAGTTTTTAATCGTTGTAGACGTCAATTTCTCTTTACAGATGGTTTCACCTGCCACAACAATTTCTATAAGCAATTTGGCCTTCATTAAGCGTAAAACGGCTTTGCTCTGCAAATCGTCTAAAAGAGCCAGTTCTTCATAAAATTCCTTTACTTTTTTAAACTTCTGAATTTCAGCCATTTTCTGCAAAAGATCGGTTACCAGCTTATCCATCGGTTTGAAAAAGTAATCATAAGCCGCCACTACCCTTTCCTGCACAAAATATAAATCGACATTTTCTTTACTGAAAATTTTATTGAGCTGCTGAATGAATTTCTGCGAAGGATCAACCAACGAATCCATTGTTTCTAAACGCTTGTGCGCCCAAACAGAATGTTTAGCTTTTTCTGAATTAACTGCATTTTCATTATAACTGAACCGATGATTTCGCCATTCTTGCGCTAAATCTGTCCAGTTAAAGCTGTTAATCAAATAGTTATGAATAAAATTTTTGGTTTCAAAGTGTAGTGAATTTTTCAGGACTTCTTCTGTCGCTTTATTCAAAGCATAGTCCATTACATCCTGATCGTTCGAAATACCATTCATTTGGAGCGGAGAAAGCAAAATAAGGCCATTTAAAGAAGTTAAACGGGACAATGCAACATAGGCCTGTCCAGGAACAAAAACTTGCGATACGTCGAGCGCAGCTTTCTCAAAAGTTAATCCCTGACTCTTATGCACCGTGATTGCCCACGCCAATTTTAGCGGATAATGCGCAAATGTGCCCAAAACTTCTTCTTCGATCTCTTTTGTAAGCTCGTTTACTTTGTAACGAATGTTTTTCCACTCGTACTTCTCCACTTCTATCGTTTTATTCTCTTCCGGGAAATGAACAAAAATTTCTTCTGGTGAAAGCGATTTAATAACGCCCATTTTTCCGTTGAAATAGCGCTTTTCAAATGACAAATCGTTCTTTACAAACATGACCTGCGCATCAATCTTCAACTTTAGATTTTCTTCAACGGGAAAAATTTTCTCGGGAAAATCGCCCACCACAAAAGGCTGATAAGCATATTCATTTCCTGCCAAATCGCCTATCGCCTGCTCGTTCATCGAATCGGCTTTTGCGTTATGGGTGGTCAAGGTTATATAACCAGGATTATTTTTTAAATCAAAATCCGGTTTTACATATTCGTTCAAAATCTGAATATCCTGTGGTGTAATCTGATTGTTTCGAAGATTGTTCAAAACCGAAATGAATTTATCATCACTTTGACGATAAATCTTAGATAATTCAATGTATAAGGGTGGATTTTGCTGAATTACATGCGAGTGGAAAAAGAATTTTCCTTTGTAATAATTCCTCAAAGTTCGCCATTCTTCATCCCGAATTACGGGAGGTAATTGCAATAAATCGCCAATAAAAAGCACCTGAACACCTCCAAAAGCACGTGTATTTCTGCGCACCGTCTGCATCATAAAGTCAATAGCGTCAAGCAAATCCGCACGAAGCATACTCACTTCATCAATAATCAGCAATTCCATGTTTCTGATTACGTTACGTTTTACATTATTCATTTTGAAATGCCTGCGTAAGGATTCTTTATTTTCGAATTTTACCGTTTCCGTGAACTGTGAACTCTCTTCATAAGTCGGTAAAAAAGCTGAAAACGGCAGTTGAAACATCGAATGAATGGTCACACCGCCCGCGTTTAGTGCTGCAATTCCGGTAGGTGCCACCACAACGGTGTTTTTATGTGTAGTCGCAATGATTTCACGCAATAATGTCGTCTTTCCTGTACCTGCTTTACCGGTCAGAAAGATAGATTTTTGCGTTTGATTGATGAATTGTAAGGTGTAAGCAGCAGCTTCTGAAACGTTTTGCATTGGGCGTGTATTGAAATACCAAAAGTATCGCCTTTTTATAAAAGAAAAAACCTAAATCTTGACAGATTTAGGTTTTAAAATTTAGTTAGTTATTTTGGTATTATTTTTTAGCCTCTTCTTTAACTTCAGCTTTCTCTTCAGCTTTTGGTGCTGATTTGTATTTGTCGTTTAATGCTTTGATGATATCTTTTGTAATATCAAATTTCTCTTCAGCATATAAAATCGTTGCAGCATCTCCTGTTCCGTAGATATAAGAATAACCGTTTTTCTTACCGTAATCTTTGATGAATTTTTTAACTCCACTAACTAGAGAATCCATTTCAACTCCACTCTCCTGTTGCAATTGTTGAGACAAAGCTTGTTGAGCATAACCCAATTGTTGTTCTCTTTTTTGCAATTCAGCTCCTCTTTGTTGAGCCCATGCCTGTCCATTAGCTTGCGCCTGACTTTGAAAATTAGCAGCGTCTTGTTTAAAACGAGTAATTTCCGCTTGTAGCTGTCTTCCTTTTTCTTCTGCCTGAGCTTTGTATTTAGCTTCAAGATCTTTTGCTTCAGTGTACTCTTTCATTAAAACCGAAGTATCAACGTAAGCTGTTTTTACTTCCTTAACCTCTGTTGCTTTATTACACGAAACAACCAAAATTGAAAGTGCGATAATTACTAATGCTTTTTTCATTTTCTAAATTTCTATTTTTTTTAATGTATTGAAGACAAAAATATAAAAAAATAAATAGCATCAACATAAAGTTTAAAAAATGCTATAATTTTATGATATTGTTTTTATTTATGGAAAGAAAAATGTCAATAATTCAACACTATTAAAACCGGCTTTAATAGCTTTTATTAGAAACGTTTTCTCAAAAAAGACATAAACTACCCTCCTTAAAGATAAAAAAACGTCAGAAACGCGCTTAAATTGCGTTTTACTTGTTTTTTAAGACATAAATGTGAGACGAATACTCTTTTGTACTGCTGGCTTTTAAATTTGATTTTAATCCGACGAAAAAAGCATTGATGTAATTCATTTTTCCGGTTTTATATTTTTCAGATAATAAACTCACATAAAAAGAATCAAATTTCATTGGAAGCACTTTTTCCAATTTCATATCTACTTTTTCAAAAAGCGACTGAATGGCTTTTTTTGAGAAATGCCAAAAATGAATTGGCACATCATAAGCTGCCCAAAATTCATTATAATATTTTGCGTCGTACGATTTAAAATTTGGAACCGCAACAATTAATGTTCCAGTTGGTTTTAGCAAACGCTTCAATTCCTGAATTTGAAGTTCTAAATTTGGAACGTGTTCTAAAACGTGCCACATTGTAATTACGTCAAACGAATTATTTTCAAGAGCGTCAATTTCGTTCACAAAAGAAATTCCTTTTTGTATCGCAATATTTTTTGCTCGCTCGCTTGGTTCCACTCCAACAGTTTCCCAACCGTCATTTTTTGCGGTCAATAAAAAATCTCCTGTTCCGGCACCAATGTCCAAAATTCTTCCTTTTTGAAATTGCTCCAAATTGATTAAATTCAGTTTATTCTTTAAAGCAATATTTTTTACAAAATGATATGCTTTTTCAAATAAGGAACGTTTGTTATCAGTATGCGAAATATAATCTTCACTTTCGTAATATCGTCCAAGATTTTCCAAAGCAGGTTGTGGAGATGTAATCAACATGTCTAAAATTTCATCATGATACAACTCAAAAATTTCTTTAGAAACAGAATGGTCTTTTACAGTAAGAAAATGTTTTTTGTTTAAAACGTCCATTTTTAATTATAGGTTTTTTAATAGGATTTGGTAAAAATATTTTTTGGGGCTCTTAAATAGTTTCACGTGGAACAATTGATTTTTGTTTCAAGATTTTCTTGTTTCAAGTTTCAGGTTAAATCCTCAAACTAAAATTATTTCAGATTTCAAGTTCCAAAATTTGAAACTTGAAACCTGAAACAAAATAAACTTTTTTCTATCTTCCCATATAAATCAAAAGTACAGAAATATCACTTGGAGAAACTCCGCTGATTCTTGACGCTTGTGAAATTGTCACAGGACGAATTCTGCTTAATTTTTGTTTTGCTTCAATCGACATCGATTTGATTTTATCGTAATCGAAATTTTCCGGAATTTTCACTTCTTCTAAACGAGTTAGTTTATCTGCATTGTTTCTTTCTTTTTCTATATAACCGGAATATTTAACCTGGATTTCGGCTTGCTCCAAAATTTCCTGATCAACATCATTTGCTTCGATATATTCTTTTACTTTTTCAAACTTCATCATGTCCTCCAAATCAATTTGCGGACGAGAGAATACTTTGAACATTTTATCACCTTGTGTAATTGGAGCAGTTTCTTTTGCTTCTAAAATTGGATTCGTTTCCGCAACCGAAACACTAGTCTCTTTGAAGAAGGCAACCATTTTTTCAGACTCATTTAATTTCTTTTCCATTCTGCGTAAACGAGCTTCAGAAGCCAAACCAATTTCATGTGACATTGGCGTTAATCTGAAATCGGCATTATCTTGACGCAACAATGTTCTGTATTCTGCTCTTGATGTAAACATACGATAAGGCTCTTCAGTTCCTTTCGTAATTAAGTCGTCAATCAATACTCCAATATAAGCTTCATCACGTTTTAAAATTAACGGCGCTTTTTCATGCACTTTTAAATGCGCATTTATTCCGGCCATCAATCCTTGCGAAGCTGCTTCTTCGTATCCAGTCGTTCCATTTATTTGTCCGGCAAAATATAAACCCTCCACTAACTTTGTTTCCAAAGTATGTTTCAATTGCGTTGGCGGAAAGTAATCATATTCGATTGCATAACCTGGACGGAAAAATTTCACTTTCTCAAATCCTGCAACAGAACTTAACGCTTTAAACTGAATATCTTCTGGAAGCGAAGTTGAAAACCCGTTCACATAAACTTCACAAGTATTCCATCCTTCCGGCTCAACGAAAAGTTGATGACGTTCTTTATCAGCAAAACGATTTATTTTATCTTCAATCGAAGGACAGTATCTTGGCCCAAGACTTTTGATTCTTCCGTTGAACATTGGCGAACGATCAAAACCTTCTCTTAAAATATCATGCACGTCCAAAGACGTGTATGTCATGTGACAAGATCTTTGATGTGTCAATGGAGTTGTCAAATCAGAATAAGAAAACTTATCCGGTTTTGCATCTCCTTTTTCTTCATTCATTTTAGAATAATCCAAGGAACGTCCATCCACTCTTGGAGGTGTTCCTGTTTTCATTCTTCCAGCTTCAAAACCTGCTTTCACCAAATCTTCGGTAATTCCGGTTGCGGCACTTTCTCCTGCTCTTCCTCCTCCGAATTGTTTTTCTCCAATATGAATCAAACCATTCAAAAAAGTTCCATTTGTCAAAACAACAGATTTAGATCGAATCTCTACTCCCAACGAAGTTCTGATTCCTTTTATTTTTCCGTTCTCGATAATCAAACCTTTTACCATCTCCTGGTAGAAATCTAAATTTGGAGTTCCCTCCAGCATCATTCTCCATTCTTCAGCAAAACGCATTCGATCACTTTGAACTCTCGGCGACCACATTGCAGGTCCCTTTGATTTGTTCAACATCTTAAATTGAATGGCAGTTCGGTCTGAAACAATTCCAGAGTATCCTCCCAGCGCATCAATCTCACGCACAATTTGCCCTTTTGCAATTCCTCCCATTGCTGGGTTGCAAGACATCTGTGCAATGTTCTGCAGGCTCATCGTAACCAATAAAGTTTTCGATCCCAAATTTGCGGCCGCTGCCGCGGCTTCAGATCCGGCATGACCTGCACCAACTACTATAACATCGTATTCTTCTAAAAACATTTTATTTTCTATTCTCTGGGAAACCGTTTAAGTCGGTTCTCAGAATTAAATTTTTTATTCTTTTGTTCCACGTGGAACGGCGCTAACGCGCAAATTACAAATTTGAGAAATTCCAAATTCCACACAGAAAAAAAATGTTCCACGTGAAACAATGAAAATTTTTAACTCAGAAACTTACTTTTTAAATTACCAATGTTCCACGTGGAACGTCTTAAAAACTTTAAATTCAAACTTCAAATTCAAACTTTAAACTTTAAATCAACTGTTCCACGTGAAACATCTTGTTATTTCAAACTCATTATATGTTTCACGTGAAACAATTGGAATTTGGAATTTAAAATTTAGGATTTTATTTTCTCTACTGTTCCACGTGAAACATAGCGATTTTTTCATCTTCTTTTGAACGCATTAGTTCAGCGTCTTTATCTGACTTATCTTTATAACCACAGTAATGTAATATACCATGAGCCAAAACGCGTTTCAATTCTTCTTCAAAAGAAACATTAAAATCTTTTGCGTTATCTTCTACTCTTTCAACAGAAACAAATATATCTCCGTTTAGTTCGTTACCAACTGTGTAGTCAAAACTAATAATATCTGTTAACGTATCGTGATCCAGATATTCTACATTTATCTTATGAAGATATTCATCATCACAAAAAATGTAATTTATCTCTCCTTCGTTTTTGCTTTCAGAAACTATTACAGCACTTAACCAATCAGAAAAGGCTTGTTCGTTATCTAAAGTGAATTCGGTTTCGTAATTAAAATTGATCATTTTGTATTAAAATATTCTTGAACCTTTTGATTAAAATTCGAGCGCAAAGGTAGTGATTGTCTGTTTAAAATCTCTACACTGTTTAAATATTCCAAAAGCGAACTTGGTAAAGCATTCGAACGATTAGAAAATTCAGCCTTGTTTGTTTCAGATTGACGCTTTGTATCCTGACCTTGTTGCTGAACTGCATTGTTTAATTTTAATAATTCTTGTTGAATATTTAAAATCCTTTGAAGATTTTCATTCTTAAAACCTTTATTCAAAAGTTGCTTTTCAGATTGTTTCATTTGATCGATAACAGGTCTTCCTTGAGAGTCTAATCCTTTTTTTGCTAATTCTTTTTGTAAAGCTTCACGAAGTTTAACCTGCTCTTTATATATTTCCATAATCGCTTCTGCATCTCCTTCCCCATCATTACCTTCTTTATTATCCTTTCCTTTTCCGCCAGATTGATTTCCCTTTCCATCTTTACCTTGTCCTTCTTTTCCCCGACCTTGTTGTTTGCCCTCTCCATTTTGGCCTTGTCCTTGTTGTCCTTCTCCAGGTTTGTTTCCTTCTTTCATTCCCTGTTTCATTTTATCAGCCAAACCTTTTTGCTTTTGAATAATATCTGGCAATTGCATTCCTTGTCCTTCTCCCGGTTTTGGTTTTCCAGATCCTGGTTTTGACATTGACATCTGCATGTTGTTTAGTAAATCACTTAAGAAGTCAGCTAATTTATTTGCAGATGAAACAGCATATTGCTGATGTGAAACTCCTTTTGGAACCTGAACGTCTGTCAAAGATTCAATAGCTTTATCTACATTATATTGTACATTCCCAATTTCCTTCGTTACATCTTCAGCAACTTTTGGGTTTCTTAAAGACAAAGCAAACAAACTATCATCAACATGTTTGAACTGTTGTTTCAAATTCTGTTGCACTTTAATGTTTTTGGTATAAGCAGAAGAACCTAATTTCATAGACTTAAATTGTTTCATCACATCTTCCTGAGATAAAGAATAAGCTAAAAGATTATCCAAAACCTGACGAAGCATTGCAACATCTTCTTCTAATTGTTCCTGATCGCCACCTTCCATACTCGACTGCATTTGTTGTGCCATGCTCTTCATCTTTTGAGAAGCACTTTTTTGTTTTGGCTTAGCCGAAGAAGTATTCTTTTTAGCTAATTCCTCAGAAGCTTTTTGCAAATCAGAATCAACTTCTTTTTCCTTTGAAGCATCAGAAGGAATATCTAAAGGTGCTTTTAATGTTTTGTTTTCTTCTTTCAAATCCTTTAAATCTTCCTGAATTTTATCAAAAGATTTATTGATTTCATCTTGTTTGTCTTTTGTGTTTTCACTTTCTTTATTAGAAAGTTTCTCTTGTTGTTCTGCTAACTTATTTAATTTTTCAGCAACCTGATCTGCTTTCTTTTCCACATAAAAACGTTTTGTTAACTCAACTAATTGTTCTAAGTTGCGAGATTGGTTCTTACTAATCTGTTTGAATTTTTCCATCTTATCAAACAAATCTTCACTATTCAATTTATCGTTCAGGTTCTTTAATTCATCTAAAAGTTTTTGATTTTTCTCCAAATCTTTCTCTGCATTATCTAAACGCTTTTGTAAATCTTCAGCGGTTTTATCTTTCTTCTCGTCTTTAAATTTATCTAAATTCTGATTCATTTTCTCAGCAAACTGCTTCATCAATTCGTCTTGTTGTTTTTGACGTTTGATAAAATCATTGATTTTTTGCTGATCTTTAAACTCTAAATTATCTTTTTCTTTTCCGGTATTTTGAATCTTATCCATTTCAGAAATTTGCTTGTTCTGATTTTTTAAAGATTTTTCAAGACTATTTATATTCTGATTTTGCTGTTGCAATTCCATATCCTGAACTTCATCTGTAGTAGCAACTCGGTCTGAAAAAACAGAAGACTTTGTACTCTTAAAATGATGAGGCGCATCATTATCAAAAACCTCAAAATAGTATTCATAAGATACTCCTTCTTCTACAGCAAGATTACTTGGAAAGTTAAAAACGAACTGATCAAATACTGCTTGCTTTACAGGAATGGTTCCACGCTTGGCCGTGTTTGGTTTGTTACGTTCGTAGTATACAATCTGCAATTTCGACAAACCATAATCATCGCCTAATCTTCCCAACACATAATTCTTATCCAACTTTAAACTGTCCGGTGCAGGCGAAACGGTAATCGTTGGATGCTGATCTTTGATAACAGACAGCTGGTAATCCAATTTTTCATAGTTTTTTACCTTATTATTTGAAGTAAGAATTTGATATTCTGTATTTTGACTGATATTTTTAGCCAATTTAAACTCGTTTTCAGCTTTATTAAACTTAAAAACGGCATTTTCATCTTTCCAAACAATCTCCTGAGTCGATTGTGTATTCATTTTCCAGGTCACCAAAGTTCCTTCCGGTACAATTGCATTTCCAGTTCCCTGAATAGTTTCCGATTTCTTTTTTAAATAAGATGGGAAATTCAACACCATTTCAAAGTTCGCAATTGATGGAACTGTAATAACTTTTAATTCATATTCGTCAGATGAAACTGAATTTCCTTCAAAAGAAAAGGGAACATTATCAACTGGTTTTTCAATCTTGAATTCAAACTTTCCTGGCTGAGATGATTCCATAAAATAACTTTCATCGCCAATATGAATCATCACATTCTCCGGAACTATCTTTCCAACTGATTCCATTTTGATAACGAAATCTTTGTTTTGTTCTGTCTGTAAATTCGAATTTAAAACCACAAATTTGAAAGGAGCTGGTGGCAAAAAGGTAGCATTGAAATGTACTACTCTATTAAAGCTTTGTGAAATAATAGTACTGTTTCCAGAAATATAAAACACTGCAAAAAGCAAAATTGGAATCAAAGCCAACGGCAAATATTTCTTGTTTGCTTTAAAATTAATCGCATTCCCAAATGGAATTGGTTGTAATGAATTCGCTTTTTGTTCTATTGAAGCCAACATCAATTCTGAACTTTCTGCTGAATTTTCAGAAGATGATAATTGTAAAAAGTTCGTCAGCTTATCACTTACTTCTGTAAAGTGGTTTCCAATAATTTTAGAAGCCTGATTATAATCAATTCCTTTTTGAAGCTTGAACAACTTGAAAATTGGAAACAAGATAAATCGAAACAAGAGGAAAACTTCTACTCCTATAAACATCCAAAATAAAACCGTTCTTCCCACAGGTTTTAACCAAAGAAAATACTCAATAAAAAGCGTAAATAGAAAATACAATAATCCAAAACCAATAAAAAGAAGTCCTCCTTTTATCAATTCATTGGTGTAATATTTCTTTATAAAAGCCTCTAACTTTTGATATATAGCAGATGTCGTTTTCAAAATAAAATCTCTTTTGATTATAACCTATAAAAGTAGTAATTATAGTTATTCAAATTCCAAAAAATAAATTCCAAATTCCAACTTGAACAGCATCTTGGAATTTGGAATTTAAAAAATTGGAATTTAAGTAAAGTTGTATCTTTGCATCAAAATTTAAACAAATGTCAAAGCAAGTTCGCGTGCGTTTTGCACCAAGTCCAACTGGACCATTACATATTGGCGGAGTTCGTACTGCCCTATTTAATTATTTATTTGCCAAAAAAAACAATGGTGTTTTCTACTTAAGAATTGAAGATACAGATCAGACTCGTTTTGTTCCTGGTGCTGAAGCTTATATTATGGAAGCATTGGAATGGTTAGGAATTGCTCCTGAAGAAACCGTTGGGAAAAATGAAAAATTTGGTCCGTACAGACAAAGTGATCGTAAAGATTTATACCAATCTTATGCCGATAAATTGATCAATTCGGGTTGGGCGTATTATGCTTTTGATACACCGGAAGCTTTAGATGCTCATAGAAAACAGCACGAAGCAGAAGGAAAAACATTTATTTACAACCATCACAATCGTGAAAAGTTAGATACGTCATTGGTAATTTCTGCAGAAGAAGTTGCTAAAAGAATTGCAAATGGAGAGCATTATGTAATCCGTTTTAAAACTCCTGTTGATGAAACTTTACATTTGAAAGATATCATTCGTGGCGATGTAAAATTTGAAACGAATTTACTTGATGATAAAGTTTTATTTAAAAGTGACGGAATGCCAACCTACCATTTGGCTAATATCGTTGATGATCATTTGATGGAAACTTCACATGTTATTCGTGGAGAAGAATGGTTGCCATCGATGCCGCTTCACGTTTTATTATACAGAGCTTTTGGTTGGGATGCTCCGGAATTTGCACATTTACCATTAATTCTAAAACCAGTTGGAAACGGAAAATTATCTAAAAGAGATGGAGACAAATTAGGTTTTCCTGTGTTTCCATTAGAATGGAAAACAGAAGAAGGCATTTCATCTGGTTACAGAGAAAAAGGATTTTTCCCTGAAGCTGTTATAAACTTCCTTGCTTTGTTAGGCTGGAATGACGGAACAGATAAAGAATCATTTTCTTTAGAAGAATTAGTTGAATCTTTTGACCTGAACAGAGTTCATAAATCGGGAGCAAAATTTGATCCTGAGAAAAACAAATGGTTCAATCACCAATATTTAATCAAACAAAATGATGCTGATTTAGCGAAGGACTTCACTCCTATTTTAGTTGAAAAAGGCGTTGATGTTTCTAAATATGATGTCACAAGAATCGTTTCCCTGATTAAAGAAAGAGCGCATTTTGTTTCTGAATTTTGGGATTTAACTGATTTCTTTTTCCAGGCTCCAACATCGTATGATGAAAAAGCAAGCAAAAACTGGAAGGAAGAAACTCCGGCTTTAATGCAGGAATTGATTTCGACTCTTGAATATATTGATGGATTTGATTCAGCAAATATCGAAGCCATCGTAAAAGATTGGTTAACGAAAAACGAAATTGGAATGGGTAAAGTAATGCAGCCTTTCCGATTGAGTTTGGTTGGCGCTCTTAAAGGTCCTCACCTATTTGACATTGTTGAAATCATAGGAAAAGAAGAAACAATTTCGAGAATTCAGAGAGCTATAAGTACTTTATAAAATAATTTACTTTACAAATATCAAACGCTAAGAAACATCTATAAAATGTTCTTAGCGTTTTTTTAATGTCTAAAAAATTTAAATTGGAAGAATATTCGTAATTTACCAGATCATAAAAACTAAACAATATCACCATGAACACAGCATTAATTATCCTTTTAGTCTTCGGATTCTTTATTTTCATGTCTTCTTTTTTTACCGTGAAACAACAATCTTCTGTTGTGATCGAAAGATTTGGTAAATTTTTAAGCGTTAGAAATTCAGGTTTACAACTTAAAATTCCCATTGTCGACAGAATTGCCGGACGTGTAAATCTTAAAATTCAACAGTTAGATGTTATCATTGAGACAAAAACCAAAGACAACGTTTTTATCAAAATGAAAGTTTCAGTTCAGTTTAAAGTGATTCAGGAAAAAGTATACGATGCTTTTTATAAACTGGAATATCCACACGATCAGATTACGGCTTATGTATTTGATGTTGTTCGTGCAGAAGTTCCAAAACTAAAATTGGATGATGTTTTTGAAAGAAAAGATGATATCGCAATTGCAGTAAAAAGAGAATTGAACGAAGCTATGACCACTTACGGTTATGATATTATCAATACTTTGGTAACAGATATTGATCCGGATATCCAGGTAAAAAATGCCATGAACAGAATCAACGCTGCTGACAGAGAAAAAACGGCTGCCGAATTTGAAGCTGAAAGTTCAAGAATCAGAATCGTTGCCAAAGCAAAAGCGGAAGCTGAAAGTAAGCGTTTACAAGGTCAAGGTATTGCAGATCAGCGTCGTGAAATTGCAAGAGGTTTAGTAGAAAGTGTTGAAGTTTTGAACAGTGTGGGAATCAATTCACAAGAAGCTTCGGCATTAATTGTAGTTACACAACATTATGATACATTGCAGGCCATCGGTGCAGACGCTAATTCGAATTTAATTCTGTTACCTAATTCCCCGCAAGCCGGAAGTGATATGTTGAATAATATGGTTGCATCGTTCTCAGCATCCAATCAGGTTGGAGAAATGATGAAGAAAAACAATAAAAAATTAGAAAAACCTAAAAAGATTGCGCCACTTCAGTCAGGTTATGAAGATGATATTCAACCAGAAGTAAAAGAATAATAAAAACAAAAAAGAGGCTTAATTGCCTCTTTTTTTATTAAATAACCAACTGATAATATGTGGTAAAATGGATTGCAAAATCTTAGGATAGTTGTTCGAAAAATAATCTTTATAAGAAGAAAAGAAGCCATTAACAATTTTCTGCGGTGTAATTCCTTCCTTAGTTCTCTGAAAACTTAAAACTAATTTCTGATAGTTAATCTCTTTTTCCAGTTTCAGAATTTCCAAATCTCTTTCAATTTCAGCGTAAGACGAGTATTTTTTCGGTTCCATAAATTAGTCGTTAAAAAAGATTTCTGAGAATTTTTCTAAAATCGGACCTTCAACAAACTTGTCTTTTATAAAGAAAAGTAAAATGGTAAACAAAAGGTAGATTCCTCCTACTGCTAAAAATCCAAGTGCCGTACTTTCGAATAATGCCCCAAAAGCGTAAGCTGCTGCAAAAGATCCAAAAATTAAAACCATACTAAAACACAATAAAATCAGAGTAAACTTGAAAATTAAAGTAGTCGATTTCATGGCAACTTTAAATCCCCACAGCTTATAATAAGCTAAGTGACTGTCCAGATATACTTTAGCCTGATCCTGGATGTTTTCGGTATTCTCTTTTAATTCTTCAAAAGCCATAGTAGTTTGAATAAAAAAGCACAAAACTTGCTTAAAATATTTAAGCAAGCTTTGCGCTTTATGTATTAATATTATTTCTGAAGTTTAGCGTTCTGTGCTTTTAAATCAGCCAATTTAGATTCTAAAAAAGTAATAACTTCTTCTGTTTTATGACTTACATTTGAAAGTAAATCATCTAAAGTTCCGTCTAGATTTTGTGTGGCGCCCTTAAACTTTTCGCGCAGCACTTCAGAACTTGCTGAAAGTGAATCTTTCAAGTTATTAGATGTATCATCTAAACCCTCTTTAAGTTTAGCACGTGTTTTTGATCCTTTGTCTGGAGCAAATAAAATTCCGATCGCCGCTCCTATTGCAGCACCAGCTATAACAGCCGCAATTGCATTTGATTTATCTGACATGATATTTTTATTTTAAATGATGAATAAAGATACTTCTTTTTTAAATTATAAAATATTGGTTGAAAGATATTTACAAATATTTAACAATACAATTAATACATGTATGCAACTGCTTCGTATTTTCCGTCATTTTCAACTATGCTAACAAATGGATAACCCTTTGAAGCTGAATGCGTTTTGATCCTTAAAGCAGTTTGGTTTTGATTTGCAATTGGCGGCTCTCCTTTTGTCTTTGTCGATATTCCTGAAAAATTAGCCGCTTGTTTTAAACCTATTGTCTTTTCCTGTGATAAAACAGTTACCATTTTGTAATCTGATTTTGAATCTACTACTACTCTATCAGATATTTTTTTAGTTTGATTCGTTTGCTTATTGGTAATTTTTGAAACAGCATACTTGGTGATTTTATGTTCTTCCGAGCTTCCATTAAAAGAATAATGAATCAAATCATTTTCATGTTTGATAAAATTAACATCCAGTTCTTCTCCATTGTGTTTTGAGATTTGATGTGTTTGCGAAATTGCAATGTTTGCAAATAAAATAGCCAGAGTAAAAAATACATTTTTCATGATAATTAAATTTAAGGATTAAAAAATTTCTTTGATCAAAAATGAAAATCAAAATTTATAAATCACAAAACCAATTTCATGAAATTTGAAAATTATGAAATGAATTGAAAAATACTTTTACTGAAGTATTATCAAAAACAGAAACACAATTAGAATTGACCATAAAACCAATTTTCGGAATACAGACTTAGAATAAAATCTAAAAACAAAAAATGTAATTTTTGAATTTTCAGATAAACTCAGATTTGATTCCTCAAGTGTCATTTTTAAAATTAAAAAATTTAAGATTTGACCTTTGGATAAAAATAGCAACTTTATAAACAATTGTATGTTAATAACCCGTTAAACTCACAAAAATGATGTCTAAAACTTAAATAAAGCTTAAAAATCAACAATTATTCAAAAGATAAGTTACGAGATGGAAGAAGTAAAAAAAGGCCTTAAAATTAAATTATGAAGGTCACTTTTACTCTAAATTATCTATTAAAATATTAATTTTGATAGTTTTTATATATAATAATTATAAACTTCTAAGTTAGAATTATTGATTGTTAAAATTGATATAATAAAATTTGCTTTTTAAATTTGACAAAATTCTCAGCTTTTTTAAAAGAAGCTTTAAAATAGCAACTTTATAAACATTCTGTTGTTAATAAGGCCTAAAGAAGACTAAAATGAGACGTAAAACTAAAATAAGACGCTTATTTTAATTGTTTTTTGAAAGATGAATTCTGTATCGGAAGAAGTAAAAAAAGCGTTTAAAAGCAATTTATATAGGTCACTTTTAATATAAAATATTTATAAAAATTTAATTCTAAATAGAAAATATAAATAATAAAAAAAGCGCTTATAAAAAGCGCTTTTCAATAGATTTTAATGATGTTATTTCTTTACCATTTCAGAAAGAATTTCAATTTCTCTCTCTGAAGCATTTTTTGGAGGATTTGAATATAATTTTAAAATTTCATCTTCAAACTGAGTTTTGAAACTTTCATTTTCTAAATCTCTTAAATTCAAAAGTGCTTTTGATCGAACATAAGTTGATTCACTTCTTAATGACATTGTATATAATTTTTTGATATCCTCTTCTTCAAAATCAGCAGATTTCAAATGAGAATATTTCAAAATAAATTGAGCAAATAACAAGGAAGCTTTATTATTATTGATATTTTTCTTTAACGAATTTTGCAACAATGAAAAGGTAGAAACATTTTTGATGCTCTCTCCTATCGCACTTTCAATTGCGATACGTTCTGGTTTAGTTTCAACTTTAAAATATTTATTAATATCTTTTAAAGAATTATTGATGCTGTTTTCTTCTTTTTTACCTTTTTCTTCCCAGGCATCTTTCAAGCCAACCGTTTTGTTAAATACTAATTTTGAAGCAGTTGAATCTTTATCAACAGTAAAATACCCTAAACGTTGAAACTGAAATTTGTCTTCATTTTGAGCTGTTACCAAACTTGGTTCAACAAATCCTTTAATGATTTCTAATGAATTTGGATTGACAAAATCCAGGAAATTTTTCTCTTTATAACTGTCCGGCGCTTCATCTGTAAACAAACGATCGTACATACGAACTTCCGCTTCAACTGCATGTTGAATAGAAACCCAGTGTAGAGTTCCAGACACTTTTCTTTGGCTTGCTTCTGTCCCGCTTCCGCTTAAAGAATCGGTATCATAAGTTACGTGAATCTCCGTAATATTTCCTGCTGAATCTTTTACAACACGTTCTCCTTTAATGATATACGCATTTTTAAGACGTACTTCTTTTCCTAAAGTCAGACGGAAAAATTTAGCAGGAGCTTCTTCTAAAAAATCTTCTCTTTCAATGTACAATTCACGAGAAAAAGGAACTTTTCTGAAACCAGCATTTTCATCTTCCTGGTTATTCTCTGCTTCTAACCACTCCTCTTTTCCTTCAGGATAATTTGTAATTACCAATTTTACAGGATCTAAAACAGCCATTACACGAGGTGCAATTTTGTTCAGATCTTCACGAATACAGAATTCTAAAACTGATACATTGATTAAATTATCACGTTTTGCAATACCAATTGTATTAGCAAAATTACGCAATGAAGCAGCAGTATAACCACGTCTTCTTAATCCGGAAATGGTTGACATTCTAGGATCATCCCAACCGTTAACATGCTTTTCTTTAACTAGTTGCTGTAATTTTCTTTTACTAACAACAGTATGTGATAAATTACGTCTTGCAAATTCTCTTTGCTTTGGACGAATCTGATTTTCATCAATAATCTGGTCTAAAAACCAATCGTATAATTCACGGTGAGGCAAGAATTCAAGTGTACAAAAGGAGTGTGAGATTTCTTCTAAATAATCACTTTGTCCGTGTGCCCAATCGTACATTGGATAGATTTTCCAATCGTCTCCTGTTCTATGATGATGTCTGTGTAAAATCCTGTACATGATAGGATCACGCATCAGCATATTGGTAGACTTCATGTCTATTTTTGCACGAAGAATATGAGTTCCAGCCTCAAATTCGCCGTTTTTCATTCTTTCGAATAAATCTAAATTTTCTTCAACAGAACGACTTCTGTACGGACTATCTGTACCAACAGTAGACGGAGTTCCTTTTTGAATCGCCATATCTTCAGAAGACTGACTATCAACATACGCTTTATCTTTTTTAATTAATAAAACGGCCCAATCGTATAATTGTTGAAAATAATCAGAAGCATAACGTTCTTCTGCCCAGGTATACCCTAGCCATTCGACATCTTTTTTAATAGCGTCAACAAATTCCTGCTCTTCTTTTTCTGGGTTTGTATCGTCAAAACGTAAATTTACAGGTGACTGATAATCAATTCCTAAACCAAAATTTAAAGCAATAGAACTCGCGTGTCCGATATGCAAATAACCGTTTGGTTCTGGTGGAAAACGAAAATGAAGTTTAGTTTGTGAAAGACCTGATTTTAAATCTTCCTCTATGATTTGTTCAATAAAATTGAGTGATTTCTCTTCTGATGCCATTATTTTATAGTAATTTTAGCAAAGATAAAAAAAAGGTTTCAGGTTTCAGGTTTAAAGTTACTTAACTGGCATTAAACCTGAAACTTTAAACTTTAAACAATAAGAAAATGGGAGTTATAAAACTTAAAAACATCCGTACTTTTTCCTACCATGGATGTTTAATTGAAGAAGGAAAAATTGGATCAGACTATACTGTTGATCTAAAAATTAAAGCCAATTTACAAAAATCAGCACAAACAGATCATCTTCTTGACACTGTTGATTATGTACATTTGAACAAAATTGTTACGGAAGAAATGGCGATTCGCTCACATTTATTGGAACATGTGGCAAAAAGAATCAATATTCGCGTACTTGCAGAAATTGAAATGATACAAAAAACTACGGTTTGGGTTTCTAAAATAAATCCTCCTATTGGTGGTGATGTTGAATCAGTTACTATAAAAATGACGGAAGTTAGAAAGTAATTCTTTCAAGCATAAAAACTAATTTTTTAAAATAGTTACTTTTAAAGTTTTGAATTTTAAAGATTTTAGTTACTTTTGCCATCCGTTCAAGCAATGGCGTCGTGGCCGAGCGGCTAGGCTGGGCTCTGCAAAAGCTCCTACTCCGGTTCGAATCCGGACGATGCCTCCAGAAGAGATACAGAAATGTATCTCTTTTTTTTGTGCTTTATTTTTCGTCTTTTTGTCATTGCGAGGAACGAAGCAATCTCATTACGGATGTCAAATATTAGTAAGATTGCTTCGTTCCTCACAATGACAAACAAAGAC
>Ga0247812_10000524_pt1 | contig 24030 bp, 23 predicted proteins | sample UWRJL149409B1_FD_178011 | JGI IMG/M metagenome (GOLD analysis project Ga0247812, IMG submission 178011) | Plant litter microbial communities from Arlington Agricultural Research Station in Wisconsin, United States - UWRJ-L149-409B-1 | ecosystem: Environmental > Terrestrial > Plant litter >...
TCCTCGCGGGGCTTCGCCGGGGCGGGCGGTCCGGCCAGGATGTAGCGGTCGTGGAAGACCACGGGGTCGCCCTCCGTGCCCAGATAGGTCTGGTGGGTGGCGAAGCTTTCGCGCGCCATCTTCTCCCACAACTCGGGGAAGTCGCGGGCGACCTTGTCGGCGTCGGCGACGCGGCTGTCGGGGGTCCAGGTGCCGGTGGCGCGCATCGAGCGGGTGAAGGGCGTGCGTTCCTTCGCATAGATGACGACCCGGGCGCCAAGTCGCTGCAACTGCAGCGCCGAGGTCAGGCCAAGGGCGCCGCAGCCGATGACGGCGATGGTCGGCGGCCCGCCCGCCTCGCCAACCAGGGCCATGGCCTTGCGCGCCGCGATGCCGCTGGAGCCCCAGGACAGCGACCAGCCGCTGCCGCCATGGCCGTAGTTGTGCACCACCATCGTGTCGGCCACGCGCTCGATGTCGAGACGGGGCCCGGCCGCGCGGAACGGGCGGGTGCAGACGGTGATGCGGATGATCCGCCCGGGCGACATCAGGATCGGCGCGATCCGGCGCGGGGCGAAGGCGGGCGCAGTCGGGGTCACGAGAGCGGGAGTCGTCGCGCATGCCGAGACGAGACCGGACAGGCCGAGGCCGCCCAGACCGGTCAGCAGGGTCCGGCGACTGGCCGTCGGGGAGGGGGTCATGGCGGCTCGCAACCTGAGGGGAACGGCCGAACCTAGCTTGGCGGAAAGCGCGTCGCCAGAGACCTCGCCTGCGATTCCGCGGCCATTCGGGCTTGTGGCCGCCTGCGTGGCGCCTCAAATGCGGGGCATTCCTGCGGAGTGTCTCCCATGCCCGATCAGATCGGCCGACCCGAAAGCGACGACCGCCCCGGCCGCGTGGCCTTTCAGGGCGCGCCCGGCGCCTTCAGCCATGAGGCCTGCGTGGCCCTGCGGCCGTGGGACGTCGCGGTGCCGTTCGAGACCTTCGCCGAGGCCCTGCAGGCGCTGGAGACGGGCGACTGCGACACGGCCCTGATCCCGATCGAGAACTCCACCATCGGCGCGGTCGAGCCGGCGGCGACCCTGGTCAGGGAGTCCGGATTCCAGACCCTGGCCGACGTCTGGCGACCGATCCGCCATGCCCTGATGGCCATCCCCGGCGCGCGCCTGGCCGATATCCGCACGGTCGAGAGCCATCCCATCGCCCTTGATCAATGCCGTCACACCCTGTCGTCGCTGGGCGCGCGAATCGTCGTTGCCTTCGACACCGCCGGCGCCGCCCGGGACGTGGCCGAGGCCGAGGATCCGACCCGCGCCGCCTTGGCGCCCATCGCCGCGGCCGAGGTCTATGGGCTGGAGATTTTGCGCAACGACCTGCAGGATTCTGCCGATAACCGGACGCGGTTTGTCCTGCTGGGCGTCCAAAAGGGTTGACGCCGCACGATCGTTGCGTGTCTTAGAAGGCAACGGATCACTCCGATCCGCCAATGGACCGACCCAATGTCCCCGCTGCGCGCTTCCGTTCTGACCCTTTCGACCCGTTCGCGCGCGGTTGCCGGCTTCTATTTTGGCGGCTCCTATTACGGCTTTCGATACGCCGGCTGAGGCCTCGAGCGCTTTCCGCTCCTGACAGCCTCGCCGGCGACCGCCCTGACCAGGGCGGCGGCGCACCCATTCGCCCTTCATCGAAATTTCCGTATCCGAAAGCCTGTCTTAAATGTCCGTCTCCACTTTGAATCCCGACTCCACCCTGAATCCCGATTCCAACTCCAAGAACGTCTGGCCTGCCGACATGACCCCAGCCGAAATGTCGCCCGAACAGATGGCCCTGGCCGCCCTGCGCGACGAGATCAATCTGATCGACGACCAGTTGCTGGAGCTGTTCGAGCGCCGGTTGGCCGTCGCCGCCATGGTCGGCAAGGCCAAGGACGCCCCCCACGGCCCCCACACCAAACTGCGTCCCGACCGTGAGCAGACCGTGCTGGCCCGCATGCTGAACCAGTGCGAACCGCAGAACGCCGAGGCCGTGTCGGGCCTGTGGCGCGAAATCGTCGGCTGGGGTCTGGCGCGTCAGGGCCAGTTGCAGGTCCAGGTCTGGTCGCCGACCGAGCCGACCCGCGCCTTCGACGGGGCCCGCCAGCGGTTCGGCATGGCCGCCGACATCCGCATGGTCCGCGATCCGCAGAAGGCGCTGGCCTTCGCCGCCGAGGGTCATGGCGTGGCCGTCCTGGCCATCAACAACGACGACTCCTGGTGGGTCGGGCTGCGCCGCGAATGGGCGGGGCTGTCGGTGTTCGACGGCTTCGGTCTGGGCGGCGGTCAGCCGACGGCCCTGGCCGTGGGCAAGATCGATCCGCCGGCCCTGCCGACCGGTCGCCGGGTGATCGTCACCGCCGGCGGCGACGCCGGTGACGGCGGCGGCGCCCGCCGTTGGGGCCTGAGCACCCACCACGGCTGGTCCCTGTCCCTGACGGACGCGGATCTGGAGCCCGGCGACGCCGAAGGGTGCGTGGGCGCGATCGGCTGAAGACTGCGGCTCGTCCCGGTTCGGACCGGGACGAGCGCGCCGCGTGTCAGCTGCTACGGCCGATCAGACCTGCCAACTGTTTTAGTTTGGGCTTTACGAACGGCATGGTCAGCATGGTGCTGGCCACCGCCATCAGAAGCAGCGCTGTGAAGGTCTCGTTGGTGATGATCTCCTTGTCCAACAGGATGTTGGCGAAGATGATCATGATCAAGGCCTTGGTCTGAAGCAGCCAGCCGATGATGGAAGCCTCGCCCCTTTCCCACTTCAGGATCCGGCCGGCGATCTGGATGCCGAACAGCTTGCCGGCCACCGAGGCCACCAGCAGCAGGGCCGCCGCGCCGAAGACCATGACCCCGCCCACGTCCCACTGGGTCCGCAGACCGGTCGACAGGAAGAAGACCGGCATGATCGCGAGCAGGATGTTGTTGCGGAAGAAGTCCATGCGCTTCTCGTCGAACCAGTCCTTGTCCAGCACGGCGCCGGCGAGGAAGGCTCCGACCATGAAATGCAGGCCGGCCCAGTCGGCGGCGAAGCCGCAGGCGGCCAGCCAGATCAGGCCGACGTACCAGCGGTCGCCTTCCTGCAGACGGTGCATCAGCTTGCGAACGGCCCAGGTCGCGGCCGCGAAAACGACGAGGAAGGCGCCCTGACGGCCGACGCGGTCCCAGTCCAGCAGGATCAGGGCCAGCACGCCCCAGATGGCGATGTCGTCCAAGCTGGCGTAGCGCAGGATGCGCTGGCCCAGCGGCTGGCGCAGGATTTCCAGCTTCTCCATCAACAGGACGAGGATCGGCAGGGCGGTGACGGCGCAGGCCATGCCGATGCCCAGGATCACCTGCCAGTCCTCGCCCTTGGCGCCGATCCAGCCCGGAAACTGGATCATGGCCACGGCGGCGACGGCCCCGAAGGCCAGCGGGGTGAACAGGGCGAAGCCGGCGGTTACGCTGGTCTCTCCGATCTTCTCCCACGCCTGACGAAGGTCCAGCTCGATGCCTGCGACCCAGACGAACATCATCACCGCCCACCAGGCGATGCCATTGAGGGCGGCGACCACCTGTGGGTTGAAGACAAAGGCGTAGTAGTCGGGGAATGCCGCGCCCAGCACCCCGGGCCCAAGCAGGATGCCGCAGATGATCTGCACCACCACCAGCGGCGCATAGTGATCGGTCCTGAACAGCCGCCATGCCAGATAGGGCACGGTCAGGATGATCAGCATCGCGATCAGGAAAATTTCGGTTGTCGTCATATGCACGTTGGTCGCCTCCCATGGAGTTGCGGATCTGCGCCCGCGAACTCTCCCACGGCCAAGCTAGGGCATGCGGCGGCCTGTCGCATAGGGGGAGGGCCTGTTGTGGCGATGACTTTTGGTGTCGGCCAAGGTGGTCAGACGGGCATGTTGTCGATCAGCCGGGTTTTCCCCAGCCAGGCGGCGACGAGGATGCGGGCCGGGGCGTCGACGACGCTGTTGGCGAACGGGGCCAGACTGTCGGCGTGGCGCACCACGACATAGTCGACCCGCTCGAACCCGGCCTTGAGAATAGCGGCGTAGGCGTCACGTTCGACAGCGGGCAGGGGACGTCTGGCCGCGGCCTGTGAGGCGGCCTCGGACAGGATGACGTTCAGGCGGCGCGCGACGGCCAGTTCGGCTTCGGACAGGTAGGCGTTGCGCGAGGACAGGGCCAGGCCATGGTCGTCGCGCTGCGTCGGGGCGCCGACGATTCGCGTCGGGATGTCGAGGTCCAGCACCATCCGGCGCACGACCATCAGTTGCTGCCAGTCCTTCTCGCCGAAGACGGCGACGTCAGCCTGAACCTGATTGAGCAGTTTGGAGACCACCAGCGCCACGCCGCCGAACATCTGCGGCCGGAAGTCGCCCTCCAGCCCCTGTGACGGCCCGCCCGTGGCCGGTGCGCCCACGCTGACGGTGGTGACGAAGCCGTCCGGATACATTTCGCCGACGGTGGGGGCGAACATCACCGCGCAGCCGGCGCCGGCCAGCAGGTCGGCGTCCTGCGCCTCGCGACGGGGATAGGTCCCCAGATCCTCATGGGCGGCGAACTGGGTCGGGTTGACGAAGACGCTGGTCACGACCCGGTCGGCCTGCCGGCTCGCCTCGCGCACCAGGGTCAGGTGCCCCTCGTGCAGGGCGCCCATGGTGGGGACGAAGCCGACTGTCAGGCCCTGACGCCGCCAGTCGCCGACCAGGCGACGCAGCTCGCCCACGCTGCGGATGATGGGAAGGGGCGGGGGAGCAGTCTCGACCATGGTTAGCGGGTTAACCCTGACTCTTAAGCGTGTTCGTGAACGCCGTTTCAAAGGCTCGTTCGCTAGGGTCGGCTTATGACGCCCGGCAGAATGCTTCGTCCAGTCCTCGTTTGCCTCGCCGGTTTCGTGACCGCGTCCTGCGGCATGGTCGAGGGCGATCCCCATCGTTTCGAAAGCCTGGCCCGGTCCGTCGCCGACATTCCGCTGGATGGCGCGCCGGCTCGCGACCGGGCGAAACCCCTGCCTGTGGTTCACACCGCGGCCGAAACCGGCCTGCGGCCGGCCATGGTCGACAGCAAGGCGCCGCTGCGCGTGCAGATCATGGATCCGCACGACCTGTGGGACGCCCGCGACGGCGGCCTCAGGGGCGCAATCGAGCGCGAGACGTCGCAGATGGCCGAAGCCGCCGCGCCAGCCGTCGCCCGCGCCATGGTCCGGCAGGTGTCCGACAGGATCGCGCCGCGCGCCGAGCCCGAGCCGATGCGGCCCGCAATCCATCAGACGGCCGCCCAGGCGGACCGCACCATCATCCAGCTGGGCGCCTATTCCAGCGAGGCCGCGGCGCGCACCGCATGGGCCAGGGTCAGCAAGGGCGCGGCCAGCCAGGCGCTGAAGGACCTGTCGCCGATGTTCGAGGCGGTCCAGGTCGATGGGCGCGCCCTGACCCGGCTCAAGGTGGCTGCTCCGGCCGCGACGGCGGCGGCGATCTGTCGCGCTGCGCAGGTCAACGATCCGTGGTGCGCACGCCGCGCCTGACGACCGATCGGACGCCGTCCACAAGCGTCGCTTAACCTTTCATTGACGTTCGTCGCTCAGGGCCCGATTCTGGCCTTCACTGACGGCGCGTAGTGAGTCGGCCGTCGCAGCATCGGATCACCGGATCATGGCGCAGCCCCAGGTCGTCGTCGTCGGCAATGAAAAAGGCGGGGCGGGCAAGTCCACCCTGGCCATCCATATCGTCGTCGGCCTGCTGCATGCGGGGCACCGGGTCGCGATCATCGACCTGGACCTGCGCCAGCGGTCGATGTCGCACTTCTTCTCCAACCGCGCCGCCTGGACCGCCGCCAACGGCCACGTCCTGCCGATGCCGGTCGAGCCCGATCTTGGAGACGGCAAGGCCCTGGCCAAGGCGCCGGAAGCCGACCAGCTGGCGACGTTCGAGGCCGCCTACGCCCAGTGTCAGGACGTCGACATCATCCTGATCGACACGCCCGGCGGCGACACGGCCCTGTCGCGCGCCGCCCATGCCCGCGCCGACCAGATCGTCACCCCCATGAACGACAGCTTCGTCGACTTCGACCTGCTGGGTCAGGTCGATCCGGTGACGCTGGAGCTTCTGAAGCCCTCGATCTATTCCGAGAGCGTCTGGGAAGCGCGCAAACATCGCGCCATCAAGGACGGCCGCCACGCCGCCATCGACTGGCTGGTCGTGACCAACCGCCTGGCCGTGGCCGAGGCCCGCAACCGCCGCCGTCTGGAAGAGCGCATGGCCAAGCTGGCCAAACGCGTCGGCTTCCGCGTCGGGCCGGGTCTGCGCGACAGGGTCATCTATCGCGAGCTGTTCCCCTTCGGGCTGACGGTGGCCGACCTGTCCAACGACATCCGCCCCGTGGCCGTGTCCCTGGCCCATGTCGCGGCGCGTCAGGAGATGCGCAACCTGATGCAGGCCATGGGCTTGGATCAGGAGTCGCTGGCCGCGCTGGACGCGGCGGCCTGATTTCATGGGGCTGATCTGGCTGGCGCTGGCGGCGATCGCCGTCTGGGCGCTGGTCCGGCTGGGACGGCAATCCGAAAAGCCCGGGCGCGGACACTGGCGCGTGGCGGCCACCCTGCTGGGCGGCGTCTTGCTGGCCGGGGCCGTGCTGGCGACGTCGCACGGGGCGTGGTTCGCCGCCGTCGGTCTGGCCGGGGCCGGCTTCTACTTCATCCTGTCGTCGCGGATACGGGCCGTCGTGGGCAAGGCCGTGCGCGGCGGCGGCATGGACGATGCGGAGGCGCGGTCCATTCTGGGCGTCTCCGTCGACGCCTCGCCGGAGGCGATCAACGCCGCATGGCGCCGGTTGATGGGCCGGGCCCATCCTGATCAGGGCGGCACCGAGGGTCTGGCCGCGCGGGTGAACGCGGCGCGGGACAGGCTGCTCCGGCGGTAGGCGGGTTCAGATCCACCCCCACTCCCGATCATCCCGGCGAACGCCGGGATCCAGATGAGGGAATGAGGTGTCAGACGGGGAACGTATCGTACGCTGTTCTATCCGCCGGTGTTTATGATCTGGATCCCGGCGTTCGCCGGGATGAGCGGGGACATCTACTCCGGCCGGACGACCATGCAGGTGACGCGGCGTTCCGACAGGGCGGAGCAGGCCGACTCGGCGGCTTCCTGGGTCAGGCCCGTGAAGCGCGAGCGGTACCATTCGCCGGCGGTCTGGACATTGCGCTCGGCCGTGGCGAACTGGGTGCGGAAGCGGCGGTTGACCTCGGTCAGCCAGTCGCGCGCGACCCGCTCTTCCCGGAAGGCGCCGACCTGAACGGCCCAGCGACCGGCCGGCGGACGGGCGGGCGTGGCGCGCGCGGCCGTGGCCCGGGCCGGGGTCGAAGCCGGCGGCGCGCTGCGGACCACGCCCGGGGCGCCGTTCAGCGAGGCGGTCAGGTTGGCGGGCGGCCGCGACTCCGTGCGGGCGACCGGCGGCGGCGCATTGGCCACGGCGGCGTAGGCGGCTGCCGACGGCGGCGTCGGCGCGGGCTGGCGCACGGGCAGGGCGACATAGGACACCTCGCCCGAGCCGATGCCGTCCTCGCGCTCGCCCTCCAGCGAGGCATAGGCGATGGGGGCCTCGTTCGTGACCGCGTCGGGATCGCCGATGCCGAAGCCGCGCTGTTCGAAGAAGGTCTGGGCGATCTGGATCGGCTCGCCGCGAGCGCGACGGCCCTCGACCTCGAAGCCGGTGTTCATCAGTTCGGCGACGTGGGCGTTGCGGCTGGCGCTGGACCGGCCGCCCAGGACGACGGTGATGATCCGCCGGCCGTCGCGTACGGCCGAGGCGGCCAGGTTGTAGCCCGAGGCGTTGGTGAAGCCGGTCTTGATCCCGTCATAGCCGTTGCCGCCCAGCAGCAGGCCGTTGGTGTTGCGGTAGTCGCGGCCGTTGTAGGCCCAGTCGTGCAGGCCGAAATAGCTGTAATACTGCGGGAAGTCGCGCATCACCGCGCGGGCCAGGATGGCCAGGTCGCGGGCCGAGGTGACCTGACGGCTGTCGGGCAGGCCGTTGGGATTGACGTAACGGGTCTGGGTCATGCCCAGTTGTTCGGCCTTCAGGGTCGCCATGGCGGCGAAGCGGGCCTGGGATCCGCCGACGTGCTCGGCCAGCAGCATGGCCATGTCGTTGGCGGACCGGACCGTGGTGGCGCGCATGGCGTCGTCCAGACGTATGGTCTGGCCGGCGGCGAGGCCCAGTTTGGACGGCGGCTGGGACGCGGCGAGCGGCGACACGGTGACGATGTCGTCGAGGTGGACCTTGCCCTTCTGAAGCGCCTCGAACGTCAGATACAGGGTCATGATCTTGGTGACCGAAGCGGGATAACGCTGGCTGTCGGCGCGCCGCGCGAACAGGACCTCGCCGGTCGTCGCATCGACCACGATGGCGGCGTAGCGCGCATTGTCCGAGGACTGGGCCTCGACGGGGGACATTGCGGGGACCGACAGGGCGACGGCGGCCACAATGGCCAGGACGCCCGCGGTCACGCGGCGGAACAGTGCGGTCATGGGCAACCGGTGGCCTCGTAGCTGTAGCGCCCCCCGGCGCGACGTAGATGATGAGCCTAGCATGCAAGTCACGGGTTTCGCGGTGGTTAACAAGGTCTCAACGCAGATTTGAACGGCTGCAAGGTCGGCGCCAGAGGGCCGCGACCTGTGCCATTGTGCAACGCAACATAGAACTTGACCCGTCTTCGCAGTTGCACCATATAGCCCCCGTCGCGCCGATTCACCGGACGCGGGAAAAATCACGACGTGGGTTCTCTCCGCGTCACAGGTTCATGGAGACGACACTATGGCCGACAGCGCCGAGATCAAAAAAACCGTCGAACAAGCCGCTTCCACCGCCAAGGTCCAGACCGAGCAGGTCCAGGCCGCCGGCGCCAAGGCGTTCCGCGACGGCATCGAAAAGACCACCGCCTCGTTCACCGAGCTGAACGCCCAGGGCAAGCAGAACCTGGACGCCGTCGTCGCCTCGGCCACCGCCGCCCAGAAGGGCGCCGAGGCCCTGTCGGCCCAGGCCCTGGCCTATGGCAAGACCAGCTGGGAAACCGGCGTCGAAGCCGCCAAGACCATGTCGCAGGCCCGTTCGGTCCAGGAACTGATCGAGCTGCAGACCAGCTTCACCAAGTCGGCCATGGAAGTGTACCTGTCGAACGTCACCAAGATGACCGAGACCCTGACCGCTTCGGTCAAGGACAGCTTCAAGCCGATCAACGAGCGCGTCACCGCCTCGGTCGAAAAGTTCCAGGCCGCTCGCTAAGCAGCCGAAACTTCTACAAGTCCCGTCAGAAGGCCCTCCGGAGCGATCCGGAGGGCCTTTTTGTCTTTGGCGCCCCCCGAAAGACATCAGGGAAATGCTGTCCTCACGAAAGCCGTGACTGGACGCGCCTTCAAAAGCGTCTGATGCTTTCCTATCTAGCGTTTCGACTCCCCGAAATTCCGGAACAAGAATGCCGTCCAAGAGGCCAGGTGAACAAGGTGGAGGGGGCCAAGGCGCCGCCACCATCACCGAGACAAAGCCCAAGCTTCAGAAGCCCTCGCTCTATCGGGTGCTGATCCTGAACGACGACTACACGCCGATGGAATTCGTCGTCTATGTGCTGGAGCGGTTCTTCCAGAAGAGCCGCGAGGACGCGACCCGCATCATGCTGCATGTGCACCAGCATGGCGTCGGTGTCTGCGGCGTCTTCACCTACGAAGTGGCCGAAACCAAGGTCGCCCAGGTGGTCGAGACGGCGCGCCGTCACCAGCATCCGCTGCAATGCACGATGGAAAAAGACTGAGAGGATCTCCCCATGCCCTCGTTTTCACGTCCTCTCGAAGAGACCCTTCACCGCGCGGTCTCCTACGCCAACGAACGTCGCCATGAGTATGCGACTCTCGAACACCTGTTGCTGGCCCTGATCGACGATCCGGACGCGACCGGCGTCATGCGAGCCTGCAACGTCGACCTGGTCGCGCTGAAGACCGCGCTGACCCTGTATGTCGACACCGACCTGGCGGCCCTTGCCACCAGCGACGGCGACGACGCCAAGCCCACGGCCGGCTTCCAGCGCGTGATCCAGCGCGCCGTGATCCACGTCCAGAGCTCGGGCCGCGAGGAGGTGACGGGCGCCAATGTGCTGGTCGCCATCTTCAGCGAGCGCGAGAGCCACGCCGCCTACTTCCTGCAGGAGCAGGACATGACGCGCTATGACGCGGTGAACTTCATCGCTCATGGCATCGCCAAGAAGGCCGGCGCCGGCGAGACCCGTCCCGCCAAGGGCGGCCAGTCGCCCGAAGAGGCCGAGGACGCCGCCGCCGTCAAACAGGGCGGAGAGGCGCTGGAAGCCTATTGCGTCGACCTCAACGAGAAGTCGCGCAACGGCAAGATCGACCCCCTGATCGGCCGCCACGCCGAGGTCGAGCGCGCGATCCAGATCCTGTGCCGCCGGACCAAGAACAATCCGCTGCTGGTCGGCGAACCCGGCGTCGGCAAGACCGCCATCGCCGAAGGCCTGGCTCGCAAGATCGTCAACCACGAGGTCCCGGCCGTGCTGGAAGGCGCGACCATCTACAGCCTCGACATGGGGGCGCTGCTGGCCGGCACCCGCTATCGCGGCGACTTCGAGGAGCGGCTGAAGCAGGTCGTCAAGGAGCTGGAGAACCACGAGAACGCGATCCTGTTCATCGACGAGATCCACACGGTGATCGGCGCGGGCGCGACCTCCGGCGGGGCCATGGACGCGTCCAACCTGCTGAAGCCGGCTCTGGCTTCGGGCAGCCTGCGCTGCATGGGCTCCACGACCTACAAGGAGTACCGCCAGCATTTCGAGAAGGACCGGGCCCTGGTCCGGCGCTTCCAGAAGATCGACGTCAACGAGCCGACGGTCGAGGACTCGATCAAGATCCTGCGCGGGCTGAAGACGGCCTACGAAGGTCACCACAAGCTGCGCTACACCGAGGCCGCCATCCGGTCGGCGGTCGAGCTGTCGGCCCGCTACATGACCGACCGCAAACTGCCGGACAAGGCGATCGACGTGATCGACGAGGCGGGCGCATCCCAGATGCTGCTGCCGGAATCGAAGCGGAAGAAGGTCATCGGCCAGAAGGAGGTCGAGGCCGTCATCGCCAAGATGGCGCGCATTCCGCCGAAGTCGGTGTCCAAGTCCGACACCGAAGGCCTGCGCCAGCTCGAGACCGATCTGAACACCACGGTGTTCGGTCAGAAGGACGCGATCGACCAGGTCTCCTCGGCCATGAAGCTGGCCCGGGCCGGCCTGCGCGATCCGCAGAAGCCGATCGGCTCCTTCCTGTTCGCCGGTCCGACCGGGGTGGGCAAGACCGAGGTGGCCAAGCAACTGGCCGCCACCCTGGGCATCGAGATGCTGCGCTTCGACATGTCCGAATACATGGAGCGGCACACCGTCAGCCGTCTGATCGGCGCCCCTCCAGGGTATGTGGGGCATGACCAGGGCGGCCTGCTGACCGACGCCGTCGACCAGCATCCGCACGCCGTGGTCCTGCTGGACGAGATCGAGAAGGCGCACCCCGACGTCTACAACATCCTGCTTCAGGTGATGGACAACGGGATGCTGACCGACGCGGTGGGCAAGAAGGTCGATTTCCGCAACGTGGTTCTGATCATGACCACCAACGCGGGCGCCGCCGACAACGCCCGGGCCTCGATCGGTTTCGGTCGCGGCAAGGTCGAGGGCGAGGACGACAAGGCCATCCAGCGCCTGTTCGCCCCCGAGTTCCGGAACCGTCTGGACGCCATCGTCAGCTTCAAGCCGCTGTCGTCCGAGACCATCCGTCAGGTGGTGACCAAGTTCGTCCTGCAGCTGGAAGCCCAGCTGGCGGACCGGAACATCACCATCGAACTGACCGACGACGCGGCCGACTGGCTGGCCAAGAACGGCTTCGACGAACTGTATGGCGCGCGCCCGCTGGGCCGGGTCATCCAGGAGAACATCAAGAAGCCGCTGGCCGACGACATCCTGTTCGGACGTCTGACGCGCGGCGGCCACGTCAAGGTCGAGCTGAAGGACGGCAAGATCGCCTTCGACATCACCTCGGCCGGCAGCAGTGAGACCGTGAAGGAAGCGGCCGACGAGGACGCGGCGGTCTGAGTGAGGGCTCTTCCCCTCCGGGGGACGGGATAAAGAGAAGAGGCCCGGGCGGCAGCGCCCGGGCCTCTTTCATGTCCGGGCGAACAAGGCCGAGACCGCCAACCGGAAGCAGAGGTGAACTGCCGAGGTCACAGTGCAGTGACTGCCCAAAGCGCCGAAATCCGCCAATTTTCGGCGGTATTTGCATTCGCTTCAGGGGCGGTGCTGCCTTTGCCGCGTGGTGACAGCCGGACGCCGGAGCGAAATTTCGCCCCGGCGATGGCCCTCAGATCTTTCGCAGCTGCAGCAGAACGAAGCTGCGTCCTAGCGGCGGCGGCGACCCGCGCCGGCCAGGATCAGGCCGAGGCCTGCGACGATGGCGGTGGTCAGGAAGGGCTTCTTGCGCGCGAACTCCAGACCGACGCGAGCGGGTTCCTGAAGATCGGCGGGGGCCTTGGCCACCAGTCCGTCGAGGCCGTCGATGGCCTTGCCGTAGCCGTCGAGATATTTGCCCTTCACCTCGTTCAGCTTTCCGTCGAGCTGGAGCTTGCTGTCGCCGGTCAGGCGGCCGAGGCCGTTCTGGACCTTGCCGGTGAGGGTGGAGGCGGGGCCGTCGATGATGGGGTCGGTCATGGCGTTTCCTTTGGCGTGTGACGAGCCGGGGAGGCTGCTGGCATAGTGCGTCGCGACGGCTCAGGTTCCTCGAACAGGGGCGTCCGCGACGATCCGCCATGATAGGCTGGCGCCGCTACGCTTGTGCAGGGAGATTTCGATGCTGCGTTTCATCATTCAGGCCGTGGTCACGGCCCTGGGCCTGTGGCTGGCGAGCCGGCTGGTCCCGGGCGTGGCCTTCACCGACACCGGATCGCTGCTGCTGGCCGCCATCCTGCTGGGGATCGCCAACGCCGTCGTTCGGCCGATTCTGGTGATCCTGACCTTCCCGATCACCGTCCTGACGCTGGGGCTGTTCCTGCTGGTGGTGAATGCGGCGACGATCGGTCTGGTGGCGGTGCTGCTGGACGGGTTCGCAGTGCAGGGCCTGTGGCCGGGGATCGGGGCGGCCATCGTCACCGGCGTGGTCAGCTGGATCGCCGGCGCCTTCATCGGCGACGATCGCCGCCGGGCGGACTGAGCCGACCGGATTTCATCGGATGACCGACAGCGAGGCCTTGCTGACCCGGGCCGGGCGGCTGAACGCGGCAGGAGATGCGGCGGGCGCGTTCGGCCTCTACCGTGAGGCTGCGCATCTGCATCCGACCTGCGCCCCGGCCTGGTTGGGCATGAGCGGCCTGCTGCTGGCGCGGGGCGATGAAGGCGGAGCGACCCAGGTCCTGAGCCACGGCATGGCGGCGATGGGGACCGATGCCGAGGGCAGGGCGCAACTGGCCGGGCCTTTCGCCGACCGCATGGGCAAGCTGAGGCCGACGGGTTGGCACGCCCCGATCGAACGCGATCTGCGCATCCTGTTCGGCGAGGCGATCGATCACCAGCGGCTGGCCCATGTCACGGCCCTGACCCTGCTGGGCAAGGCGGAAGCGGACGGGGAGGGCGGCGTCGCGCTGGACCGGATCGCCGAGGATCCGCTGTGGTCGGGTTTTCTGGCGCGATGCCTGAATGTCGAGCCGGCGATGGAGGCGCGGTTGACGGCGATCCGGGCGGCGGTCGTGGGCCGGGCCGGGCCTCTGACGGAGGCGCGGGCGCGGCTGGTCTGCGCCTTGGCCCTGCAGGCTTTCGCCGGAGAGTATGTGCTTGAGCCTGTGGCGGCTCCGCGAGCCGGCGACGACGTCGACGCTGTTCTGCTGACCTGTCTGGACCGGCCGCTGATCGATCTGGCGCCGTCCGAAGCGACCCTTCGCGCGATCGAGGCGAGGGGTGGGGACCTCGGCGTCCTGCTGGTCCGACGGACCCTGACCGATCTGCAGCGCGAGGCCGGGCTGGCGGACTCCGTTCCGACGTTCGGAGCCAGCCCGGGCCCGGAGGATACGGTCTCGGCGAAGGTCCGCGCCCAGTACGAAGCCAACCCCTATCCGCGCTGGACCGCGCCGCCGACGCCCACGCTGGCGGCTCTGACCGATCACATTCGCGCCCTGCCGGGCGTCGACGCCGCGCGTCTGCCGGTCGGGCCGTTGAAGGTGCTGATCGCCGGTTGCGGCACGGGGTTCGAAGCCATCGATCTGGCGCGGATGGACCCGACGCTTGAGATCACGGCGCTGGATCTCAGCGGGCGCAGCCTCGCCTATGGTCTGCGGATGGCCGAGGATCTGGGCGTCGGGACCATCGCCTTCCGGCAGGGCGACATCCTCGATCTGGCCGACGCCCCGGCGACCTTCGACGTCGCGACCAGCACCGGGGTCCTGCATCATATGGACGATCCCGTCGCCGGCTTGCGGGCGATCGGTCAGGCCCTGCGGCCGGGCGGGGTGGTGCGCATCGCCCTTTACAGCGAACGAGCGCGCGGCCCGGTGATCGCAGCCCACCGGCGGATCCGGGAACAGGGGCTGACGGCGACGCCTGAGGGCGTCCGGGCCTTCCGGGCGCAGGTTCTGGCGGCGCCGTCGGTGTCGCCATTGGCGGCGCTCAAGACCAGCGACGACCTGTATTCGCTGAGCGGCTGCCGCGATCTGGTCTTTCACGTGCACGAGCGGCGCTTCACCCCGCCGCAGGTCGCCGATCTGGTCGGGGCGGCGGGAATGACGATGGTCGGCTTCGATGCGCCGCCCGAGGCCCTGGCGGCGTTTCGCGGGGCGTTCGGCCCGGAGGCGGACGCGCTGGACATGGACTGCTGGGACGTCCTTGAGGCGCGAGAGCCGTTCCTGTTCGCCGGAATGTATGCGGTCTGGTGTCAGGCGAAATAATGCCCGGGTAATATTGACGGACAGGTTTTGCCCGGGTAAATCCATCTCCATCTTTCTGGAGAGAGCCATGACCATCCGTTGCACCGCCTTCGCGGACGATCGCCGCATCGCCTCGGGCGCGCCCCATGAGGTCGTGTCCGCCGTCAAGGCCGCCGCTGACGCCGGCGGGCAGGTGCTGGTCTTCGACCATGCCGACGGCCGGACAGTGGAGTTCGACCTGCGCGGCGATCTCGAGGCCGTCCTGGCCCGCCTGGGGCCCGCGCCTGCGGAAGAGAAGCGCGGCCCGGGACGGCCCAAGCTGGGCGTCACGGCGCGTGAGGTCACCCTGCTTCCCCGCCACTGGGACTGGCTGTCGGGCCAACCCGGCGGCGCCTCGGTCGCCCTGCGCAAACTGGTCGAGGCGGCGCTGAAGGAGGCCGAGGGCCCGGACCGCGCCCGCCGGGCGAAGGAGGCGACCTATCGCGTCATGACCACGCTGGCGGGCGACCGCCCGGGGTATGAGGAGGCGACGCGAATGCTGTTCGCCGGCGACTGGACGGCGTTCGACGCGGCGGTGGACGGGTGGCCGGACGGAGTGAAGGACCTCGTACGCGAGATGGCGCTGGGGGCGTGGCGGAACGGGGCGGCCTGACCGGCGCATCATATGCGCCCCGGAGCTTGCCAACTGTTAACTTGATGCAGGAAGCGTGGCCGTGAAAGCTTCGGCGATTATCCGGAGGATCGTCGTTGCGCCGTTTCGCCCCCTTCCTGGCCGCCGTCCCGTGCGCCGCCATTTGCGCCACACCGACGGCCGCGTCGCCAGCCAGCGACTTTCTGGCTGCTGTCCGGGGCCATCTGGACGAGGCCTACTATGCAAAGCCCGGCGTCGACGTCGCCGGGATCATGGACGAGGCCCGGCGCAAGCTCGAGGCGACGTGCGCGCCCTCCGGCGACGACTGCCCGCTCGAAACCGGGGTCGAGGCGGCACGGGCGGCGCTGGCGGCGCTGGGGGATTCTCACACCCGTATCGATCAGCCACCGGCCAGCATGGGTCCGCCGGGTCTGCGAAGTCCCGGCGGGCCGCCTGCGGCGACCTCGCCGATGGGTTGGCTGGTGCGGCAGGTGCGCGGCGGCGAGGCGCTGTATGTGGCCTGGGTTGCGCCGGACGGGCCCGCGGCGCGAGCGGGCGTGCGGCGTCATGACGTCGTGCTGGACGCGGACGGCCGCACCGCCGCGATGCTGAGCGCAATGGATGCACCCGCGACCTTCCGTCTCTCCCGCGCCGGCACAACGCTCGAGGTCTCGCTGGCTCCGGAGGCCGGGCGGGGCGGGGCGATGCCCCGGCTGGACCGTATCGGCGATATCGCCGTGCTGCAGTTTCCGGTCGGTTCCGGCGAAGGCGTGGCCCAGGCGGCGCACGACCTGACAGCCCGCGCCCAGGCCGAGGATGCGCGGGCGATGATTCTGGACCTGCGCGACAATGGCGGCGGCGGGGTGCAGTGCGCGGCCATGGCCTCGGCCTTTCTCGACTATGAGATCGTCCAGACCGACCGGGCCGGCGACCGGCGGGTGCTGACCGTCTCGCCGGGCCGGGTCCGGATCTTGGACGGCGAGGATGTCGAGGAACTGGTGGTCGAGCGGCCGGCCCGCTGGACCGGCCCGCTGGCCATCCTGGTCAACGACAACACCGGTTCCTGTTCCGAGGCGGTCTCGATCCAGGCCAGTCGCGCCGGCCGGGCCCGGATCGTCGGCGAGACCAGCGTCGGCGTCGGCAACAACGTCATCCAGCCCGTGCCCCTGCCGGGCGGCTGGCGGCTACTGATGACGGTGGCCTGGTCGACGACGCCGGACGGCGAGGCCCTGCCGGCCCGGCCGCCGCTGGATGTCGAGGTCGAAGATGACCCACTGGTCATCGCCCGCACGGGGCGCGATGCGGTGCTGGAGGCGGCGGTCGGGATGATGGGCGGGTGAGGGGCGCCGCTTCATGACTCTTTCGTCATGTTGGACGATCGAAGTTGTGTAGCGCGGTTCGCCGGATATGGTCCCGATCCTCAGTCTTACAGGACCTTTTCATGCGTCGTTTCGTCCCCGCCGTCGCCGCCGCCGCCCTTCTCGTCCACGCTATCCCCGTTTGGGCCGCCGAAGCCGCCCCCGCCGTTTCGACGGCTGCATCGGCCCAGGCGCCCGCCCTGCAGGCCGCGCCGGTCGCCGACCTGGTCGCGCGCGTGGACATCCCGTGGTCGCGCTTCGTGCTGGACAACGGCCTGACCGTGCTGGTCCACACCGACCGCAAGGCGCCGGTGGTGGCCGTGTCGGTCTGGTACAACGTCGGCTCCAAGGACGAGCCCGCCGGCTCGACGGGCTTCGCCCACCTGTTCGAACACCTGATGTTCGGCGGCTCCGAGAACTCGCCGACCAGCCATATCCAGGCCATGAGCGCCGCCGGCGCCACGGGCCTGAACGGCACGACCTGGTTCGACCGCACCAACTATTTCGAGACCGTCCCGACGCCGGCGCTGGAACAGACCCTGTATCTGGAAAGCGACCGCATGGGCTATCTGCTCGGCCAGGTCGGGCAGGAGGTGCTCGACCTGCAACGCGGCGTCGTCCAGAACGAGAAGCGTCAGGGCGACAACCAGCCCTACGGCCTGTTCGAATACGCCCAGCTGGAAGCCCTCTTCCCGGAAGGCCACCCCTATCGCCATTCGACCATCGGCTCGATGGCCGATCTGGACGCCGCCAGCCTGGAGACCGTGCGCAACTGGTTCCGCCAGAACTATGGTCCCAACAACTCCGTGCTGGTCCTGTCGGGCGACATCGACGAGGCGACGGCCAAAACCCTGGTCGACCGCTATTTCGGCGCCATCCCGCGCGGCCCGGTGAACACGCCAGCCCAGGCCGCCGTCCCGACCCTGGCCGCCCCGGTCAGCGCGGTGATGAAGGACCGGGTCGCCAACGTGCGCCTGACCCGCAGCTGGGCCGTGCCCGGCCTGCTGGACGCCGACACCGTGCCGCTGGCCGTCGGCGCCTCGGTGCTGGGCGGACTGGCTAGCTCGCGTCTGGACAATGAACTGGTGCGCAAGGATCAGTCGGCCGTCTCGGTCAGTGCGTCGGTGTCGGACTTCCATCGCGTCGGCATCTTCGACATCGAGGTCAATGTGAAGCCGGGTCAGGATCCGGCCGCCGTCAACGCCCGTCTGGACGCCATCGTCGCGGACCTGATCGCCAACGGCCCGACCGCCGAGGAGGTCGCCCGCGTCGCGACCAGCTACGCCTCCACCCGCATCCAGAGCCTGGAGCAGGTCAACGGCAAGGCCTCGGTCCTGGCCGAAGGCCAGCTCTATGCCGGCGATCCCGACCACTACAAGCGCGAACTGGAGGCCTATGCCGCCGTCACGCCCGCCCAGGTCCAGGCCGCCCTGAAGAAGTGGCTGACCCGTCCGGCCTACAGCCTGACCATCGAGCCCGGCGAGCGCGAGGCCTATGTCGAGGCGGCCGCCGCCCCGGCCGGCGCCACGCCGGTTCCCGCCGCCCCGATTGAGCGGGTCGCCCGCCAGCCGATGCCGCCGATCGGCGACGTCTCCAACATCGACTTCCCGACGGTCGAGCGCGCCCGTCTGTCGAACGGCATCGAGGTCGTCTACGCCAACAGCGACACCGTGCCGGTCACCCGTGTGGCGGTCGAGTTCGACGCCGGCTACGCCGCCGATCGCGCCGACCAGCTGGGCGCTCACAGCCTGATGCTGGACCTGCTGGACGAAGGTACGAAGACCCGCGACGCCACCGACCTGGCCGAGGAGCAGGAGCGTCTGGGCGCCACGATCAACGTCGGCGCCACGGTGGACCGTTCCGCCGCGACCCTGACCGCCGTCAGCACCAATCTGACGCCGTCCCTGACCCTGTTGTCCGACGTGGTGCGCAATCCGGCCTTCGCGTCGTCGGAGGTCGAGCGTCTGCGTAACCAGCGTCTGGCCGCCATCGCCAGCGAACGCACCCAGCCCCAGGCCCTGGCCAGCCGCGCCCTGCCGCCGGTCCTCTATGGCCCCGACAGCCCCTACGGCCGTCCGTTCACCGGCACCGGCGACGAGAAGACCATCGCCGCCGTCACCCCCGCCGACATGACCGCCCAGCATGACGCCTGGCTGCGTCCGGACAACGCCCGCATCTTCGTGGTGTCCGACCTGCCGCTGGCCGAGGTCACCGCCCGTCTTGAGACCGCCTTCGGCGACTGGCGCGCGCCCTCGACGGCCAGGGGGATCAAGGACTTCGCCGCGGCCGTCCCGGCCTCGACCAGCCGGATCATCCTGATCGACCGTCCGCAATCACCCCAGTCGCTGATCTACGCCGGCGAGGTCCTCGCCCAATCGGGCACCGACGACCTGCTGAGCCTGACCACGGCCAATGCGGTTCTTGGCACGGACTTCCTGTCGCGCATCAACGCCGACCTGCGCGAGACCAAGGGCTGGTCCTATGGCGTGCGCGGCGTGGTCACCGCGCTGGAGCACCGCACGCCCTATCTGATCACGGCGCCGGTCCAGGCCAACCGTACGGGCGAGTCGATCGCGGCCCTGCTGGAGCAGTACAAGAGCTTCCTGGGCGACAAGGGGGTGACCCCGGCCGAGCTGACGCGGACCATCAACGGCAACACCCGCGCCCTGGCCGGAAGCTTCGAAACCTCGGCGCAACTGCTGGGCGCCCTACGCAGCAACGCCCTGTACCATCGTCCCGACGACTATCAGGAGACCCTGGCCGGCCGCGTCCGCGCCCTGACCGCCGCCGAACTGGACGCCGCCGCCCGGAGTTCGATCGACCCGAACCGCTTCGTCTGGGTCGTGGTCGGCGACGCCAGCGTGGTCAAGTCCCAGCTCGAGACCCTGGGCCTGCCGATCGAGGTCCGTCAGGTCGGGCAATAAGGACAGGGGGCAGGGCGGCTGAATGGCCTCCCTGCCCATCTTCCTTCTCCCCTTGAGGGAGAAGGTGGCTCGCGAAGCGAGACGGATGAGGGGTGAAACGCTAACGAGGACGACAGTTCGCGGCGTGAGCCATTACGGCCTCGAAGACGACTGCAGGGTTCTTGAGGACGCTTTCGTTCGGGAACCGCATCACCGTGAAACCCGCGCTGGTCAGCCACGCGTCACGCAGGGCGTCGCTTTCCGCTCTCAGGACGTGCACGCCGCCATCCAGTTCGACGATCAGCTTCAGGGATGGGCAGGCGAAGTCCGCGATGTAGGGTCCGATCGGCATCTGCCGACGAAACTTGAAGCCCTCCAGCGAGCGATCGCGAAGCAGTTTCCACATCACGGTCTCGACGAGCGTTGGCTCCCGTCGACCACGACGGCCATTCGCCCCGGTTCGATCCGTCGGCTTCAGCATCTCCAGAGAATGCCTGGACAGATCGGTGTCTCACCCCTCATCCGTCACGCTCCGCGTGCCACCTTCTCCCTCAAGGGGAGAAGGGCTAGTTTTACCCCACCTTCACCCGCGTCGCCGCTTCCGGAAGGTCCTCGCCGAATGCCCGCTGGTAGAACTCCGCGATCGTGGGCCGTTCCAGTTCGTCGCACTTGTTCAGGAAGGTCAGGCGGAAGGCCAGGCCGATGTCGCCGCCGAAGATGATGGCGTTCTGGACCCAGGTGATGACGGTGCGGGGCGACATGACGGTGGAGATGTCGCCGTTCATGAAGGCGTTGCGGGTCATGTCGGCCACGCGGACCATGGCGGCGATCTTGCGCTTGCCGTCGGCGTCGGCCCATTCGGGGGCCTTGGCGGCGACGATCTCGGCCTCCACGTCGTGGTCGAGGTAGTTCAGGGTGGTGACGATGTTCCAGCGGTCCATCTGACCCTGATTGATCTGCTGGGTGCCGTGGTACAGGCCAGAGGTGTCGCCCAGACCGATGGTGTTGGTGGTGCTGAACAGGCGGAACCAGGGGTTCGGCCGGATGACGCGGTTCTGGTCCAGCAGGGTCAGGCGGCCTTGCGCCTCCAGCACGCGCTGGATGACGAACATCACGTCCGGACGGCCCGCGTCGTATTCGTCGAACACCAGGGCGATCGGCCGCTGCAGGGCCCAGGGCAGCATGCCCTCGCGGAACTCGGTGATCTGCTTGCCGTCCTTCAGGACGATGGCGTCCTTGCCGACCAGATCGATGCGGCTGACGTGGCTGTCCAGGTTCACGCGAACCAGCGGCCAGTTCAGGCGGGCGGCGACCTGTTCGATGTGAGTCGACTTGCCGGTGCCGTGATAGCCCTGGACCATCACGCGACGGTCGAAGGCGAAGCCGGCGCAGATGGCCAAGGTGGTCTGGGGATCGAATTTGTAAGAGGTGTCGACCTCCGGCACGTGGCTGTCGACCGTGTCGAACATCGGCACGACCATGTCGGAATCGACGCCGAACGCCTCGCGCACCGTCACCTTGCGATGGGGTTCGAACGTCAGCAGCGGATCGGGGGTCGCGTCGAGAGAGAAGGCCATGACCTTCATCTAGAGGGGCCGCGCGCCCGGCTCAACACGCGCGCGGCCCTCCTGAACGATTCCGTCGCTATTCCGCCGTCAGGTCCACGTCCACATTGCCGCGCGTGGCGTTGGAGTAAGGGCACACCTGATGGGCCTTCTGGATCAGGTCGTCGATGACGGCCTTGTCCAGACCGTGGTCGGTGACCTTCAGGGCGATGTCGAGGTTGAAGCCTTCGCCGCGCGTGTTGGGGCCGAAGCCGACGGTCGAATGGATCTTCGTGTCCGGGCCGACCGGCGTGCCGGCCTTGCCGCTGACCAGACGCAGGGCGCCGAGGTAGCAGGCGGCGTAACCGGTGGCGAACAGCTGTTCCGGATTGGTGCCCGCGCCGCCCTTGCCGCCCATTTCCGTCGGGACCGACAGCAGGACGTCGACCTTGCCGTCGTCGGTGGCCGAACGGCCTTCGTCGCGACCGCCGCCCGAGGCGGTGGCGTGGGCTTTGTAGAGGACGTCCATGGGAATCTCCTGTCTGGCCGTCGCGCCGGCGCTATATGTTTATCGCGATAACTAACCGTAGGCCCGGCCCGTCGCCGTGTCGAGTGAAAAGTTTGCGACGATATCGATTGTCGTGATAATGATCCTTCATGGCTGACGGTTCCCCCTCATCGATGTCGCTGGACGACCATCTGTGCTTCGCCCTGTATTCCGCCTCCATGGCGGTGACCCGGCTCTACAAACCCATGCTGGACGCGCTGGGGATCACCTATCCGCAGTATCTTGTGCTGAACGCGCTTCAGGACGCCGGCGTGATGGAGAGTCTGACCATAGGCGGACTGGCCGGCCGGCTGTCGCTGGAACCCAGCACCATCACCCCTCTGGTCAAGCGGCTGGAGGTTGCGGGTCTGGTCGCCCGCACCCGCAACCAGGCGGACGAGCGCGAGGTACGCGTCAGCCTGACGGAGGCGGGGCGGGACGTGATGGCGCGCAGCAGTTGTCTGGCCGAGGCCCTGCTGGCCAGGTCGGACATGGCGATCGGCGAACTGGGCCAGTTGCGCGATCTGGTGCGCCAGTTCCGGACGAAGATCGCGGCCTGACCGCTCGCCTCGGAGGAGGCGAGCTCGACGTCAGGCGATGCCGGCCTTCTTCAGCGTCTTCCACGCCTTGATGACGCGGACCAGCTTGGCCTCGGCGCCGCGGTCGCCCTGGTTATGGTCGGGGTGACAGCGCTTCAGCAGGTCGTGATAGGCGGTCTTGATCGCCTCCTTGGTCGCGCCGGGCTCCAGATCCAGATCGGCCAGGGCGCCACGTTCGATCTTGCCGACGCGACGATCCTCGACCGGACTTTGCGGCGCCTGGTCGCCCTTGCGGCCGAACAGGCCATAGCTGTCGCGCCACGAGCCGGTTCCGGTGGTGTTGGCCGTGCCCATCTTGGCGGCGAAGGTCGCGGCCTCGCGGCTGTTCTTGGAGGCCTTCATGTCCCAGGTCGGACGGCCGCCGGTCATGGCCTCGTTTTCCTTGGCCGCGCGAACCTGCGCCTCGTTCATGCCGGCGTAGAAATTCCACGCCTTGTTATATTCGGCCGCGTGGGTCTGGCAGAAATCATAGAAGTCGTTGAGCCGTTCACGCGACTTGGGCGCACGCGCCGTCGCGGCCTTACGGCATTCCGGATGGTCGCAAGGCTTCTCGCCGGGCTTCAGGCGCAGGACGTCCTGCTCCGCCTCGGCCTCTCCGGCCTTGAGCGGCTTGATCCGCATATCCTTGAAACGGGGTTTGTATTCGAATGACGCAGCCATTGACCCCAGTGTAGTGTCGATTTGGACCTCATCAAGGAAGCATCGATGCCGGAAGGCCCTATCGCGACGATTATCCGCGAAAAACTGTCCACGGCGCTCTCTCCGACACAGTTGACGATCGAGGACGACAGCTGGCGGCACGCCGGCCACCACCACGAAGGCGGCATGGACGCCAGACCGGGCGGTGAGAGCCACTTCAATGTGACGATCGTCTCGGCGGCCTTCGAAGGGCAGGGGCGGCTGGCCCGTCAGAGGACCGTGAACGCCCTGCTGGCGGGCGAATTGTCGGGACCGGTGCACGCCCTGTCCATCAAGGCGCAGACGCCGGATGAAGCTTCAGGTTGAGAAAAATCATCGTTCACCTCGTCTTAGAGGGTTGGCGATAGTTTCCGTCCGGGCTGTTCAATAACCGGAATTACAAATGGTTGGATCCGAGGGCATCGGCAAGGGGCTTGGCGGCACGGGCGAGGCTGCCCAGGCGCTGACCGCCATCCTGCAGACCCAGTATCTCCGGTACATCATCATCGCCAGCTGGGCCCTGGGCCTGCTCGGCGTCGTGGGCGTTCGTACGGCCGTCATCTGGTTCTTCGCCACCATGGCCGCCGGCGGGATTCGCGGCGCCTTCGAAAAGCGCATGGCCGGCAAGGTCGGAGCGGGCTGGGGCATGGCCTTCCCGGCCGTCGCCACCATCACCACCGGCGCCTGGGCGACCGCCCCCCTGCTGGCCTGGTTCTCCGGCCACCCCTTCGGCCATCCCCTGGCCGTCGCCCTGCTGATTTCGGGTTACGTCCTGGTCTTCGCGCAGCTGCGCAGCTCGCCGCGCCAGGCCGTCGTCATTTCGTC
>Ga0247812_10000526_pt1 | contig 24015 bp, 18 predicted proteins | sample UWRJL149409B1_FD_178011 | JGI IMG/M metagenome (GOLD analysis project Ga0247812, IMG submission 178011) | Plant litter microbial communities from Arlington Agricultural Research Station in Wisconsin, United States - UWRJ-L149-409B-1 | ecosystem: Environmental > Terrestrial > Plant litter >...
AAGACCCTTACAAAAGTATAATAAACCTGTAGTGATATTTTTTACGATTGGGTCATTTAATAATTTATTAATATTGCAATATCTTTTTTGAATTAAGCTTTCTACATACATTCCCGACCATCGGTTTTGGTTAATTTTGAAAAAGTAAAGCTGGATAAAATGGCCAGTATATTAAACATATATTTTAATTACAATAAGCCACTACCTCCCTATCAGATATTTTATTTTTTATAAACTTACAACGATGAAAGAATTTATTGAATATATTTTAAAGTTTGGAAATTTAAACAAACAGCAACTAGAGTTTATTGGAAACAAAGCACTAGAAAAGAAACTTCAAAAAGACGACTACTTTTCTGAAGCAGGGAAAGTCCCAATGCAAGTTGGTTTTGTTTTAGAAGGTGTTCTTCGTGGCTGCTACTACAATAATAAAGGAGAAGAAATCACGCGTTGCTTTATCAGCGAAAATAGCGTGGTGGTTGATTATGTCAATTTTGAAGCAAACACTTCCTCTTCTGAATATTTACAAGCTGCTACAAATTGTAAACTCCTTGTTTTTTCAAAACAGGATTGGGAGGAACTTTCTCAAACCATAGTTGGTTGGGACAATATCAAAAATAAGATGTTTCAAAATTGTCTTTTTCAAAAGTCCAGAAAAGGTCCGGTAATTTCCCAAGATGCAACCAGCCGCTATTTGGAATTTATGAAGAGTTATCCCTCTGTTCTAAATCGCGTTTCTCTCAGTTATGTAGCTTCATATCTGGGTGTTACACAGCAATCATTAAGCAGAATTAGAAAAAATATTCGTTAACTGCATTTTTTACCAAATGGTAAAAGATTTCTTTTCTACACCATGCAACTTTGCATTGTTAATTTAAAAGAAACAATAAATGAAATCAGCATTAATTACCGGAGCCAATAAAGGGATAGGATTTGAAACCGCACAGCAATTATTACAAAAAGGTTTATACGTTTATATAGGAAGCCGCGATTTGAAAAAAGGGCTAAAAGCAGTTGATAAATTAAAAGCACAAGGATTCAGCAATGTAGAAGCTATACAATTAGACGTGACAGATCAAAATTCTGTAAGAACTGCCCGTGAACAAATTGGTCAAAAAGTAGCAGCCTTAGATATTCTTATCAATAACGCTGGTATCAATGGAGGAATGCCCTTCACTGCACTTGAAGCGAAAACAGATCAATTTATGGCAGCTTTTGATACCAATGTATTTGGAGTAGCGAGAGTTACTCAAGCTTTTATTGACCTATTACAAAAATCCACTGAACCAAGAATTGTAAATGTTAGTACAAGTGTAGGTTCTCTTTCATTGCAAAGCGACCCTAACTGGCCCGCATATGATTACGCAAAGTATGCAGTTTACGGCTCGTCAAAGGCTGCAATGAATATGTACACTGTCCATTTAGCTTACGAATTACGTAATACAGCTTTTAAAATAAATGCTGTATGCCCCGGCTATACAAAAACCGATTTTACCAGCCATAATGGAGGCGAAGTGGAAGTTGCTGCGAAACGTATTATTAAATATGCCTTAATTGATAAAAATGGGCCAACAGGTAAATTTTTCAGCCAAGAGAGCAATCCTGAAACAGGTGAAATTCCATGGTAAATAAAATAGAGTTACGACTTTTAACTAAAAAATATATAAGCGTGTCAATTGTATTGGAGCTGCCTCCAATTTTTAAAACAAAAAGCTAAGGCCGTTTTAATAAAAGAGGTTAACGATTTGTTTTTTGACGCTACATTTTTCCTTTGATCCCCAACAGGACGTCTAAACCAAACTGTTAAAGCCATATAAAAACATACTCTACCAGTAATAAGCCAATTTCTTCAAATCGTCTATAAATTTTATAGAAATTTGTCCAGTAGAGGTCACTAAAGCCAAATGGCGTCAATTGAAGACAATTGACGCCATTTTTTATTTATAGAACTATTAATCAATATGTTCTTAATTTTTCTGTTTTCCTTTCCTTATTTTAAAAGACATAAAAATCAGGAAATAGTTGATAAAAAAATGAACGTCCCAATAAATATAACAGAAATTTTAAATTCAAAGTTAGATAACTTAACAGGATTCCAACACTTCAAATAGAGCAAATTAGAGTTTCACACTCGCAAGTGCATTGATGGATTCCTTTTTTTTAGAAGGTTTCCGTAGGCCGTTACTAAGGCTTTAAAACAAGGTGCAACACCTATAAGTTGTACAAATAATTCAAAAATTTAGTTTGCAAAGTTATGTGGCAAATTCGTGGTACATTGCTTTCTTTAGAAATAACAATCCATCAAAATCAAGGTCTGACAAGTTTAGGTTCGAAACTTTAATATGATCATTTTTATAACAGAGAAACAACTGAAATTCTGCGAGACTGGAGAGTCATCCATTAATACATACGAGGATATTGATTTTTAACATTGAAAGGACTTTTTTCAAGTGACGTATAAAAATCAAAGCCTTCACAATTGTGAAGGCTTTCAAAAAAAATAAACAAACTGAAACACAAATTCGAAGCGATCCTAAACACAAGATCTCCCTAATATCTTATAACTTTTTTAATACTTTTTCAGGATAGTCTGTTATGATTCCGTCAACCTGCAGCGCAAGCAATTGATCGATAGCAGCATCTTCATTCACTGTCCATGGTATAATTTTCATTTTCAAAGTCCGAAGCGCATTCACCTCTTGTTTCTCCAACAGTTTATAGTTTGGACTATAGATTTCCGGTAAGAAGTCAAGCTTTGCGAGATTTTCTGTTAAAGTGCCCTCTCCTACCAAAAAAGCAATAACAGGTTTGGGATATTTCTTATGTAATACATTTAAAAGTTCAGGATCAAAAGACTGTATGTTCATCTTTTTTTCAATTCCCTTATCGGTAATTACTTTCATCACCATTGCAGAAAATACTTCAGGCTGCGGCTGTCTTTTACCATAATCTGATTTTTCGGATTTGATTTCAATATTGTACCTCACCGGCTTTAACTTATTTACTTTGATATATTGCTCCACACTATCAATAACCTCAGCAAGCAAGGGTTTATACGTTTTTATTTTTTGTTGACTTGGAAAACCGGCATTTCCTCGTGAACCGCTGTCAAATCTTTTAATGCTGTCATACGTCATCTCATACAGATTATAGCTGCGCTCTTTTTCTTTTGAAATAGGATTTCCATCAGGATCAGACATATATTGAGCCGACATAAAATTCTCATGTGAAACCACCACTTTTTGATCTTTGGAAATTACAACATCAAGCTCGATAACAGCAACTCCTTTTTTTACCGCACTTAAAAAAGCCGGAATAGTATTCTCAGGAAAATTACCGCGATCACCGCGATGCCCTTGAACCTCAACAAGATGTTTTTGAGGGGTCATGCTTTTGGTTGCACATTGACAGGCCGCCAGCACCACAGCACCAAGGAAAATGGACTTTATTGCTCTTATCATTTGATTCTATTATTTTACTTTATCAATTCGGTAAGTACTGCTGGCAGTATGAACTTTACCAAACATATCCGTAGCTTTTATTTCAATAGTATGTTGTCCCAGAGCAAGATCTGATGGAATATTTCCTCTCCATACATGCGTACTTTTTTCAGGATCTGAGGAGCGTTTTCCAGGCATTAGTACTTCTGAAAGTTCCCATTCGTAAACTAATTCCACATAAGAAGGATCTTCTGCCACTACATAATCCATTTCTTTCCATTCTCCCTGATCTACACGGTACACAACTTTGTCTCTTTTACTTCCCATGAAAAAATTCACAAACACGCCAGATTTGGTACGTTTGCCTTTTGCTACCACTTTTGGAGTAAAAACCTTCATTTGATAATCCTGAGGTTTACCTGCTGTTTTATAATCTACCGTATATTGGTTTCCTTTAAAATTAATGAACGCATATCCTTTTGGTGTTCCATCTCTCATTACTGAAATTGGAATTCCCTTTTCATCCAGTTTTCCGGAATACCAGTCGCCTGAAGTTGTTCCGATATTATAATGATGGTGCGGTTTCTCTTGTAACCAGCCATCCTTTTGATCTAAAAAATCCTGACGCTGCATGTGAGTATGTGCTGAAAGTGACAAAGTGTTTGGAAAATCCTTCAACAATTCAAATAACTTTTGACGGTCACTATCCCTGAAAGAATCATCTTTAGGATCCGGCTCACTAATCGGAATATGAAAAGCCATCACGATCAGGTTGTCTTTCGGAACTGTTTTAAGATCATTTTCGATGAATTGCATTTGTTCTGTAGTAAATCCGCCCCAATACCCTTCATTGTCTCTCGGATCCGGATACAAAACATCATCAAGAATGATAAAATGTACTTTGCCATAATTAAAGGCATAATTAGCCGGGCCAAAATGTGCTTCATACGTTTCATCTGCTAAATTATCTGCTTTGGCATCAAAATTCAGGTCGTGATTTCCTAAAAGATTATACCACGGAATCCCAATTTTTTTTATTGCCTGAATATATGGATTGAATAAGCTAAGGTCATTCCCAACCAAATCGCCCATGCTTAGCCCAAAAGGAATGTTCTTAATTCCTTCTACTTCAGAAACAATTCCTCTGGTAAAATAATCAACCTCTTCCAGATTGTAAGGCTGTGGATCTCCAAAAATAAGCGCTGTAAAATCTGCTGTTTCTTTTTGTGAAATTAATCCAAAATCAACAGATTCCGGAAGTTTTCCTGTTGCAGCTACCCCTTCAAACTTACTTTTAGGCGATCCTTCTGGTTTGTAATTGTAAAAAAACTGTGGAAGGTTATCTTTGTTAACCACTATTTTATAACCCGATGGCTTGACAACAGCGATAATGGCGTCGTTCTTTACAGGAAGTACATAGTTTCCCTTTTTATCCGTCACCACTACTTCCTGTCCATTGGTTACGGCAACATTTGCAATCCCTTTTTCGTTTTTGTCTTTTTTTCCGTTTTGATTTAAGTCTTCAAATACGATTCCTTTTGCAGTCGTTTGTGCGGATAAGATTCCACAAAACAATACTGCGCCTGCTATAATTGTCTTTTTCATTTTTGATTTTTTATTTGTCCCACCAAACTTTAGAATTGATATTATCGCCTTCAATCATCTGAATGGCTTCCATATAGTTTTCGTAGTTTTTGATCTGCTGATTGTCTGGGTAAGTGAATCTTGAAGGCATAACTCCTCCATTAAGCATCGCCGTTGTAGTTGGCAAAACCGGAAAACCAGTTCTTCTGTATTCAAACCACTGTTGATAATCGGTAAAATACAACGCATAATATTTTTGAAGCATGATTCTCTCTAAGGTACCATCATACTGCGCCTGTACATTATCAAAATAATTGGCAGGAGCTAGGGCTTTCACCTGCTCGATAGCCGACTTTACGCCTTTTACATAATGTCCGGCAGCATCGGCAACATAACCTCGCTGTGCCATTTCTGCTTTTATAAATTCCACTTCAGCATAAGTCAAAATAAAAATCTGCATTGGGTTCTGCGCCTGTACATTCAATAGTGTTGAGGCATTGTACTTAAACTGTGAATCCGAACCCGCATATGCACTTGTAATTCCTTTATACCCAATTGGTGCATTGGTAACAAGAGCTGTGGCGCCTGTAGCAATTACTGCCCTTCTCGGATCTTCAAGAACATTCAGGTTATCGATAAAAAACGAAGCCATCTTTATGTTAAGGTTAAAATCCTGAGGTCTTCCCCATGGAGACATATTTGGAGAAACACCGGTTACTTTTAAAATCGCACCCTCAGCTGTGGCCGTAAACACGGGATAAATTTCCGGGTGCTCAATCATATACGTCAGTTTTTCGAAAGCTTTTGTTTCACTGCGGTTTGAAACCCTTAATAGTAATCTCATTTTTAGCGAATTGGTAAACTTCTTCCAGCTGGCTACTTTGTTCTGAAACAAAATATCCTCAGCATAAATCATAGGCTTACTGACATCATAGAGTGTATTGGCTCTTTCCAGATCTGCCAGCAACGTTTCATAAATAAATTCCTGTTTGTCATATCTTGGATATAGAATTCCATCTTCTCCACGCGCAGCTTCAGTCATCGGAACTGGTCCGAAAAGATCGGTTAAATTGGCATAAACCAAAGCATTAAGCGTAAGCGCTATTGCTTCATAATTACCATCTTTTGCTTTTAAAGATGCCATACGCATCTCTCGGATATTATTTAGCCATTTGTAATAATTATTCCATGCCGAATTACCAATATTATTACTCACATCATAACGATGAAGTCCACCGGTAATACTTGGATATGTTAGTGAAACCTGCATTAAATTGAAAGTAACATCAACACTCTGTAAGGCATTTTGGGAAGCAATCCCATAAATTATTGGGTTCAACAGTGTACCAGGACTTACCTCGGTTATAAGATTAGGATTTTCATTAAGCTCTTCAAAACCTTGTGTACACGAAATACTCATTCCGGTAAGCAATACTAACATTGCTGTAATTTTTATTTTTTTCATTGTCTTATTATAAAGTCAAACTTAAATTAAAACCATAAGTCGTTGGTGAAGGCATCTGTCCTGTTTCTACACCAGGAAGAATAGTATCACCATTTAGTGCTGCCGTTTCAGGATCATAGATTGGGAAATCTGAAATAACAGCTAAATCCCTTGCAAACACGGAAAATTGAACCGACTGCAGACCTGTATTTTTAATCCATCTTTTTGGCATTGCATATTGAAGGCTTACTTCACGCAGTTTCGCATAAGAAGCATCAAATGAATTGGATTCAATATTTGCCCTTCTATAATAACGAACATACCAATCGGCTGTCGCTACTTTCTTTGTGTTTGGTGCATAGCTACCATCAGCATTCTGAATCACTCCATCTCCGATGATAAAACCATCGGCTCTGCCCATTTCATTAGAATTCAATTTACCTTGCTCGGCAAGTTTGTGGTGTGTCATGGAATAAAGCATACCACCATACTGTCCGTCAACAGTAACATTCATTGTAAAGTTGCCAATGGTAAAAGTGTTGGTCAAACCGGCTTTCCAATCTGGGCTAGCATCTCCTATATATTGTATTTGCTCAGGATAAGCCGGAAGACCTGCATTGTCGTATACAATCTGTCCGTCAGGTGATCTCACAAATCCAAAACCATAAATAGCACTTGTTGTCCCTCCCACTTTTGCTATAATAGAAGCTGTTCCTCCAGTACCTATAACCTGTTGTCCGTCGATTCCTTCAGCAAGTTCCATTACTTTATTCCAATTGCGTGACCAGTTTAGGTTTGCGTTCCATTTGAAATTTTTATGATCTATGAATTTTCCGCCAAGCGTAAGTTCAATACCACGATTCCTAACTTCACCCCCGTTTAACACAGCACCACTGTAACCTGTTGAAAAATCCATTGGAATATCAATAATTTGATTTTTTGTACTACTCTCATAAACGGCTCCGTCAACTGTCAGGCGATTATGAAGCATTCTAATTTCGAATCCAGTTTCAAAACTTGTCGTAATCTCCGGCTTAAAATGATCATTATATAAAACCGTTAAAGTCTGTGCTGAACTCGGAAAAGCACTTTGTCCATAATACTTTTGAGTTTTATAAGGTTCTGTGTCATTACCAACCTGTGCATAAGAAAATCTATATTTTAAAAAATCGATTGCTTTTGGCATAGCAGCCATTTCGGAAATGATTAAACTTGTATTTACAGAAGGGTAAAAGAAGGAATTATTTTCAACCGGCAATGTACTGGTCCAGTCATTCCTTCCTGTAACGTCTACAAAAAGCATTTCACCATAAGACAAAGAAACCAAACCATAGAGACTGTTCATCTTTTTGTAAGCATCTCCTAAAGTTAAAATTGGTGCGCTTGATCCGTTTGAAAGTTTATAAACTCCCGGAACTACCAAACCTGTTACTTCTGCTTCAGTACGTCTGTATTTGTAACTCATTGCATTTCCTCCGGCTGAAGCTGCCAGAGCGAATTTGCTTCCGAAATCCTTTTTATAAGATAGTAAAAAGTCCGTATTGATTTCCTGTTTGTACACATCCTGTCTTTCATAAAAACCTTTTGCATATCTGTTGATACTGTAAGGCCTTTTTTGTTCTCTGGTCTGATTATAGGTATTAAGGGCCGAACGAACCATTAAATCCAGATTGGATGAGAATTTGATATTGGCAAAAATATTTCCGACAATTTGATCACTATTTAAGGTATTTGTAGCTTCATAAGCTATCAGATACGGATTATCTATAAAAGAACTAAAAGGATGCAACTGCTGAATTTGTTCTTTTCCTTTCTCCCAAATTGGACGATACCAATCCAGGTCAATATTTGGCTGTTGGAAAATCATAAAATAAGCAATAGAACCATTGTTATATCCTGTAGAAGGTAGATTATCACTGTTTCTAGTATTGTAGTTCACCGTAGTCCCTAATTTGATTTTATCCGATACCTGATAATTGGCGTTGATGGCAGCTGTTACCCTATCAAAACCAGTGTTTGGCATAATCCATTCGTTTTTCTGACGACCTAATGAAAGACGCATAGAACCTTTATCGTCACCACCTTGTATAGAAATATTATTATTTAAGGTTATTCCGGTGTTCCAAAAATCTTTACGGTTGTCTCTGTAAGAAGTCCACGGAACCCTGTTTGCTGACTGACCCTGAAGTGTTGGATCATATTGATAGAAATTCTGTCCGGTAAAAGCAGGTCCCCAGGCGCTGCTGGTTCCACTAGTACTTGTTCCGTCGGCTGAGTTCCCATAAGAATAATACTGATTACCCTGCGCATCTGGCGAATTCCCGGTTCCTTGTCCGTATTTGTACTGATAGTCCGGCCATCTCTGAACTTTATCAAAAGCAGCGCTCGTGCTATAAGAAATACCAAGTCCTTTGTTTTTCTTACCCGATTTTGTGGTAAGAATCAACGCTCCGTTTGCTGCACGGCTTCCATAAAGCGCAGTTGCCCCTGCACCTTTTAAAACAGTAACGCTTTCAATATCATCAAGGTTAAGATCCGAGATTCCGTTACCATAATCAATTGGAGAATCTTCTCCCATATAAGCACTTGTTGAACCTGAGGTTGTCATCTCTGCATTGACTGGTACTCCGTCTACTACAATAAGCGCATAATTTCCTTTAGGGCTCAGTGATCTATTTCCTCTTAAGGTAATTTGCTGTGAGTTAATAGGCCCTGAGCCAGCCGAAGTAATACTTAATCCTGCGACTTTTCCCTTTAAAGCAGACGACCAGTTATTAGATCTTGCCTGAGATAAGCTTTCTGACTTTATGGTCTGTTGTGAAAACCCAAGTCGTTTTTCTTCTCTTTTAATTCCTAAAGCAGTTACAACAACTTCATTTAACTCACTTGTACTTACTTTCATGGTAATGGTCAAAATTGAATTGCTTACTGCAACATCCTGAGAAAGATATCCCAAATAAGAAACGGTAAGAACTGCTGAAGAATTTGACACTGCAAAATTGAAATTCCCTTCCATGTCAGTCAACGTAGTGGTCTGAGTTCCTTTTTCAAGGATTGTAACCCCCGGCATTGGAAAACCACTTTCATCCAGCACCTTTCCACGAACAGTCATCTGTGCGCGAAGGTTTTTGGTCACTATAATCGTATTATTAATCTTTTTGAAAGAAAGTCCTGTTCTTTCTGAGATTTTTAAAAGGATGTTATCAAGACTTTCTTTTTCAGCAAAAATTGTGATGCGCTGAGAAGTTCCCGATATTTTTTCATCAAAAACAAAAGTGAATGCTGTTTTTTGTTCAATCACTTTAAAAAATTCTGTGATTGTGGCATCCTTCAGATTTAAGCTGATTTGGCTTTCTTTTGTCGAATTTTTCATGGCAAATCCCTGCAGGGTCAAAAAGAATGTTATCAGTATATAAAGATTGTTCATCTTCATATAGGTATTGAAAAAAAATTGTAGTTTCGTGTTCATTACTATTGGGCTATAAATTTTTATTTGTAGTCTTTTTTTTAATGCCCGTTTCCGTTGCACCGGAAGCGGGTTTATTTTTTAAATTTTAAGGCGTCTTTCTTCTTATAACAATATGGTTTTGGGTTAGGTAAATTATTTTTAGCTGTTTCAAAAAGGCGATACTTTCAAGTACATTCGCTAATTTTTCATCTTTAAACTTTCCCGAAATGGTGAGTTTTTTGATTTCCTGATCTTCAAATGTGATGTCCACATTGTACCAGTTTTCAATAATTTTTGCGGTTTCAGAAAGTGTTGTGTTTTTTAGAATAATGGTATTGCTAGTCCAGGCGATTCCTTCTGAACTATCGTCTTTTGAAATATGGAAATCGGCATTGCGCTTGAGATCGGCTTGCTGGTTTTTGACAATAACTACTTTGTTTCCTACCGCAGAACTTACTTCAACTCTTCCGGTAAGGACACTAACTTTTGTAGATCTGTGTTTATAGGAGTTAATATCAAATGAAGTACCCAGTACTCTGACTTTTACATCATGGGCTTGTACAATAAAAGGTCTTTTGACATCGCGAAAAACTTTAAAATAAGCTTCTCCACTTAGTTTAATGTTTCTCGTTTCGCCAAATTCTTCCGGATAGGTAATACTGCTGTTGGAGTTGAGGACTACCACACTTCCATCTTGCAGCAAAACTTCTTTCTTTTCTCCTTTATGGGCAATCTGAATAATTTCCTTTGGTGTCAGGGCAAATTTTACAACTGAAAAAGAAACTGCCAATGCAACAATTAAAATCGCTGCAATTCTCAGGGCTTTATTAAACCTGAATTGTGAGGATTGTTTTTTGGTTTGTAATTCATGGAATATTTTTCCAAGGATAATATCTCCTTTTACAGCAGGCAATTGCTGTAGAACGATTGTTGAATTATGCTGCATCTTATCGAAAAAGGCTTCAACTGCCATTTTTTCTTCCGGTGTGCAAGTACCTTCTGTGTATTTTTTTGCCAGTAGCAAAAGGGTTTCTTTTTTCAAAATGTGTGCTTTTATAGATAAGTCACCAATTTTGATTAAGACACGTAGTCGAAAAAGCAGTCTTAACGTTTTCTTAAAACAGTACTTTTTTAGTTAACATAAAGAAGCGCTGTCCAGTAAAAAAGCAGCGCATAATGTTGTCCATTACTACGCAATTGTTTTAAAGCATTACTAATATGCTTTTCGACAGTATGGATCGAAAGTCTTAATTTTTCTGCAATTTCAGCATTCGAAAAATGATCCATTCGGCTTAGTAAAAAAACCTCCCGGCACTTTGGTGTCAATTGACTGATTTGATCCATGATACCTTTCTCAAATTCAATATATTCGATATTGTCCATTGTGTGGTTCGGCTCAGGAATGGTTTCCAGAACGTCAATATGCTCGCGGTCAAATTTTAAACTTCTGATATGGTTAGCAATTTTGTATTTTACAGCCCTGAAAAGGTAGGCCTCGAGATTGAGAATGACTGTATTTCCTGAATTTTTCCACAGACTGATGAAGATTTCCTGAACAATGTCTTCACAAATTTCTTCATCCTTATAGATCTTAAAAGCATAGGTGTACAACTTCTTCCAATATCGATCAAAAATAATTGCAAAGGCGTCATGGTTCTCCTGAAAAATCAATTTCTGGAGTTCTTCGTCAGCCATTTGCAAAAGGTAATTTTTCATAATTGCTTTAATAACAACAAATGAAAACTAACACACAAAGAATACCTAAAAAATTGATTTATCTTTATGTTAAGTTAAAGATTCTATACAACAAAACTCAACTATTAACAAATACACATCAGGGTATTACCTTTGCAGCTTTTGGCTAAATATTATTTTTTCTGTGGCAAAAATCGTGGCATCTTTAATATTTAAAATCCAGCAATGACCATCTCACATAGTATTTGGAGTAGAATTTATTATAGTATTATAAAACAACAAAGCCCTAAAAATTTCAAGGCTTTGTTGTTTTATGCCTAGTTTTTTTAGGTTACAGTATTTATTATCTAAGATACATCCGCTCTTCTCATCCAGATAATACCCGAATTTGCAATTTAAAAATCAGTATTGTAAAAGTTAGTAGGAAATATTTATTGCTCTTTAGGAATATTAACCGTTATGGGGGTGGTTTTTTAGCACTTAATACTCAGACGGTCATAAACCGTCGATTTGTTTATTATTTTCTGATGCTTTTTATTTTCGTTTATGGTATTCACATTCGCTTTGACATATTTTTTGAAATTCAAAAATTGGGTCAATGAACTTAAAAATGAAGAAAAGTATAAAAACTACGAATGTAAATCTGATGAAATGAACGAAATCATCACGGCCGTTCAATCTTATTTCAAAAACCAAAAAAGTTCGTCTTGATCCTGCATTTAACTTAGACAAACTTTCAGCTGATATAAATATCTTTTAACTCCTTCTCCATCCTCCCAATTGTAAATTTTCGTGCTAAATTTTAATGTAAATATTTTCAAAAATATCAGATTACATTTTATGGCAAAACATGGAAAATAAATTTCAAATATAATATATCATTTTCATTTTTTTAACTTGAATATAAAGGGAATCGCGCCTAAACATACAATTTTGCATCAATCTCCAACAGGACAACCAAACCAAATTCATAAAGCCAATGAAAGATAGGTCCTACATGTAGTAAGCCAATCTCTTCAAATCTTCCATAAAGTTTATAGAAATTTGTCCTGTCAAGGTCACAAACAAGCCAAATGGCGCCAATTGAAGACAATTGGCGCCATTTTTTTATTTACGCTATTAAATATGCTAACTTTGAATCATTTTTGTTTTTTTTTCTTTTTTAATACAATCACTCAAGAACAAGGAACAACTGGCAATTCGTTACCACTTTTTAGCAGTATAGTTATACATATAACCTTTAATTCTTTCACAACTTCATTTTTTATTTACGAAAAAACTCTGAAAAATATTATTTTTTTTACCTTTTAACACCTCTTTTTCTTCAAAATACTGCTTAATATTAATGTCATCAATTTCATTGGTAATAAAGAGGCCATTTTCGTCACGGAGTAGTATTTCTTTTGTCTTTGAGGTGTATTCATGTCGCTTCACATACTGCCTTTTTTCAATATCCCCATGCCAAAGATGATATATATCTCCTTTAACAAAGCCGATTTTTCCTTTGACTACCTGATAAAAATCAGCACTCCACTGATTTACTAAATCAATAATTGCACTAAAGTCATTTGTTATACAGGAGTGTGGAATCTGTCCAGCTGCTGCATGCGCAATAATATGATCTCCTCCGCCGATTAAAGCCCTATCAAATAACGGCACTGTGTCCAGAATCTCTCTTTTTGCTCCCCAAGCAAAACCTACATGACCATGTTTATGATAACTTCCGTTTTTCCAAAGTTCTGTATCAACAAAATTTGCACTAAAACTTCGCCAAACCTTGTTGTTAATAGCATTTGGCAAATAGGAATCTTTTATTTCATTCATAGAAAAAGATGGTTTAATCTCATCTTTTTCAAGAAATACGCAATATTCAAAAGGCTGTATAATATTATTACTTTGAAGTTCATGTACTCCTTCAACTATCCAATCTTGATTTGTAAAAATTACGTCAGCATCTAGCCAAAATAAATATTTGTATTTTAAAGGTAAATCACTTATAATTTTATTTAAAAGCGACTCTTTATGCCACAGTAAATTTTCAGTGTAAATTCTCTTGATATTTTCGTTTTCTTTTATTTGTGGAGTACTGTCCCCAATTACGCATTCAATAATAGTATGATTTAAATGCTTTATACTTTCATAAAAAAGTTCGAAAGCTTTAAGTCGGTAGGGCGAGTTTTGAGGATTAAAGAAACAGGAAATTATCATCGCTTCGGGATGCATATGATATCTATTTGCTAATTTAGATTTTTTTCTATTTAGTTTGAACATGCTTTTATTTTTTAAATAATGTAAAACTTATGAAACTTGACTTTTTTTTTATTTTTTTTAATTGAAAAGTTAATGATGAATAACAAATCCTATTATAAATGGGTGGTTGCTTTTAATAAAATGTAAAGTTTGAATAAGGATAAAGTCATTTTTCATTTATATTATTTTAAACATTCATCTTCGGAAAGATCTTTTATAAAATTCAATACCACTTTTTGATCGTATTGCCTCGGAAAGCGATAATTATTAATTATAAATTGTGGAGTAAATATCAATTCATTATCCATATTAAAGTTAAATTGATTACTTAAAATTTTATTGATTTTCTCTTCACTAAATACCTCTTGCATTGAATACAGCTTATTTTCATCATTGTCTTTAAACCAGTTACTTATTCCATCAATAAAACCTTTTTGGCCTTTATGATGGTAAAGAGCAACCAAATGCTGATGTATTTTTTTTGACTTTTTACTACTGTATTCATTACTATTAAAATTGAAACGAATATCAAAACACACTAAATCAAAATAGTTTTGTAAAATTTCCTCCATGATTAAATGTGCTTCCTTACAATGCCCCGAAAATGGATTTGTAACTAATATGATTTTCAATTTCGCTTCTGTATTGCCAATTAAAATAGTTGCTGATTGTGGTAAATCATCTTGTATTGTAGTAGAAGTTAGCAAGTTATTTTTAAAAACATGGTAATTTCGCATAAGTTCATTGCCTTTTACTTGGATTTTTTTTAGCTCTTTTCGTTCTATAAGCAGTTTTTGTAAAGCAGTAATAGAAAATATAAAAATGATTGTTGGTAAAAGGAAAAATAATTTTGTTGTTGTGTTTTCTTTAAACAGACTCGTGATTATTGTAACCAAGGCAGAAATTGATAATGGTAAGCCCAAAAACCATTTATTACTTTTTAATTTTGAAATTTCATTAATTTCTGATTTTTCAATTAAAAGCACTATCCCACTCCATTGAGATTCTAATTCCGTTTTAGAAATACTATTTTTAGTACTGCCTTCATATGTGTATTTTTCTCCTTTTTTTTCGATGAAATAAAATTGAACATCTTTATTTTTTTCGTTTAGAATTGTTACAAAACTGTCAGGCAATAATTCAATTTGGGACGAATCAATTTGTAGAACACCATTTTCAATATTAAAAAAGCATAAAATATCTGTGATTGCTAATAATGAGGGACAATCAGGATGAGATTGTATTTGAATTTCAAATTCATTTTTAACAATAAATATTTTTAATTTTTCTAAATATTTATATAGAAAGTTGTACTCTTTATTCATGTATTTAAAGTTCGTTAGTGGGTTTTATCTCAATAAAAACAAAACAGTTTTTTATGAAAAATTATTTTAAAATGAAGGATAATAAGGTCCTTTCAAGTAATTGTGTTTAATTTTTCGTTTTTAATTTTATAAATAAATTTTTAAACTTGCTCAAAAATACTTTTAAATTGATACAGAATTCTCTCGATCAGTCTTAAATCCTCAGTTACTATTTCGGCACTTCCTTTCATTTCCTGCTGAAATACAATTTGTTTGTTATAGGATGTTACTAAACCGTTTGGGAGTTCAACATCCAAAAGCAGATTACCATCCTTATCCGGAACAAGAGATATGTTTTGAATTTTGCCTCTTAGTACTCCAAATTCCCTATCAGGAAAGTTGGCCAGTCTGATATTAACTTTTTGCCCTATTTTTATTTTACCTGAATTCAGTGCGGGAGCCTTTACTTTTCCGACAAAACCATTCTTTGCATCGGGAATAATAGAAAAGACATTATCACCAACATTTATCGTTTGATTTTCATTCCAGACTTGCAAAAAAGTTACCACACCACTAATAGCTGATTTTAGTGTATACGCCAGTTCCCAATCTTTTATCACTTTTTTAAGCTGATAAAACGACTGCGCCATGTTTCTCACCAGGTTAACTTCTTCTATAGTACCGCTTATCTGTAAATTCTGACTTAATTTTGTATTATCAATCAGAGATGACCTTAATTGAGAAATCGACGTTAATAAACCTTTATAGCTCTTTTGCGCCTGAAGATACCCCAATTTTTTAGCTTCCATTTCCTGAGCTGAGATAATTCCTTTATTAAACAGCGTTTCAAAACGGGCAATTTCATTTTTCTGTAATTGCAATTCACTTTCATTGAGTACTTTTTGTTGCTGAAGAATATCCAATCTTTCCTTAATTTGAATCTTTTCCGAAATCTGCGCTCTGTTTTCTACTTCAAAAGGGTGCAAGTTTTCATTAAGTTGCTCTGCCTGGTAATACTTTTGAAAAACAGCAAAAGCGCTTTCTATTTCCCCTAATTGCGTATTTTTTAATAAAGAAAAAGGAAATGCCTTTTTAGAATCATTAATGTTATAAGAATCCACGATACTTTTAAGCAAAAAAACATCTTTATAATTAGCTGTATTTTCAATAATTGCCAATGTAGTATTTTTTGAAACTATGGCTTTATTTTTCACCAGTATAGCTTCAATTCTGCCCGATGATTTTGACACAATTTTCTCTGGCGGAATATGGGTTGTAATAACAATCTCCGTATTTACAACATCCGGATATTTTATAAACCAGGAAACAAAAAACAGCATAAAAATAATGGTAAAGATCAAAACAGTTCCCCATCGTATCATCCAATGTGGTACTTTAGTAAGGATCTCCTGAACCTCTTCACTTCTTAATTCAAATGTATCTTCAGCCATAATTAATTTCCTAATTGCAATTGGTTTTTAACCAATTCAAAATAATTCCCTTTTTGTTCTACTAGTGCTGAATGGGTTCCCACTTCGATAATTTTCCCTTTACCCAAAACCACGATCTGATCAGCATTCATTACCGTACTGAGTCGATGTGCAATTACAATAACTGTTTTATCTTTAAAAAACAAATCGAGTTTTTGCATAATTTCTTTCTCATTATTAGCATCTAATGCCGATGTTGCTTCATCAAAAAATAGTATTTCCGGATTTTTGTAGACTGCCCTTGCAATGAGTAGACGTTGTTTTTGTCCGGTACTCATTCCTACCCCTTCTGCCCCGATTTTGGTATTATAACCCAATGGCAAGCCACTGATATATTCTTTTATATTGCCCACATCTGATGCGTATACTAAACGCTCCTTATTAATTTTATCAACTCCAATAGCGATATTATTGGCGATTGTATCACTAAAAATAAATCCTTCCTGCATCACGGCTCCAATATTGGATCGCCAAGCTTTCTGTGAAATATTTTTCAGTTGGGCATTTCCAATATTTATTTCTCCTTTTTCAGGCTCATAAAACTTAAGAAGCAATTTCATCAGAGTTGTTTTTCCGCTTCCGCTCACTCCTACTATTGCTGTTACTCTATTGGCCGGAATGGTTAAACTCAAATTATTCAAAACCGGAATATCTGAACCAAGGTATCTATAAGTAAGATTTTTTATTTCAATATCTTCATTATAGGGAACATCTGTTGTCTGATGTACTTCTTGTTGGGTTTCATCTTCTTTTTCATGAATTTCAGATAGTCGTGCCAAAGATATTTTGGCATCCTGCAATTCGCGGACAAACTCTATTAGTTGCGCTATTGGTCCGTTCAAACTTCCCACAATTGAACTGATTGCCAGCATCATTCCGAGCGTTATGGAACCATCAATAACCAACTTGGCAGATAAAAATATAATGAAAATATTTTTAAGCTCATTAATTACAGAAGAGCCAATCGTTTGGGTTTGCTCTAAAATCAACCCTTTTATGGAAACTCTGAAAAGTCTTGCCTGGACATATTCCCAACCCCAGCGTTTTTGTTTTTCGGCATTGTGGAGCTTAATTTCCTGCATACCGTTTATAAGTTCCATGACCTTGCTCTGTTCTTGCGAAATCTCTGCAAAGCGTTTATAGTCCAAGACTTCTCTTCGTTTTAGGAACAAGCTAATCCATCCAAAATAAAGTAAACTAGCCGCGAAAAAAACCAAGAATATTTTAAGGTTAAAATAGGCCAAAACACCTCCCATTACAAACATATTGATCACAGAAAATAATACATTTAAAGAGGATGTGGTCAGAATTTTTTCAATTCGACGATGATCATTAATACGCTGCATAATATCTCCGGTCATGCGGACATCAAAAAACGAAATGGGCAAATTCATTAACTTGATGAAGAAATCTGAAATAAGCGAGATATTTATTCGGGTTGAAAGATGAAGCAGTATCCAGCTTCGTATTAGTTCTAAACCTGTTCTTCCGGCAAAAAGAAATAATTGTGCAAAGAGAATCAGATAAATAAAATGAATGTTTTGATTCTGGATTCCGACATCAACAATACTCTGAGTTAAAAACGGAAAGATAAGCTGCAGCAAACTACTGGCAAATAAACCAATGCTTAATTGAATTAAAAATGATTTATAACGCAAAACATATTGCGAGAGTAATTTAAATCCTAAACCATTGTTCTCTTCTTTGTCAAATTCAGACTGAAAAAATTTTGGAGAAGGCTCCAGTAATAACGCAATTCCTTCCTGAGTCGATCGGTCAGCATTATTTCCTATCCAGAATTTAATAAAGTCCTTTTTATTATATTCAATTAGTCCAAAAGCCGGGTCAGAGATATAATAAATATCTTTTTTAATTTTATAAAGTACTACATAATGATTTTTATTCCAATGCAAAATACATGGCAATGGTGATTCATTTATTCTTTCGGAATTTAATTTTACACCTAAAGTTCTAAAGCCAATATTCTCTGCACCATCGCTTAAAAAAAGCAAATTACTTCCTTCACGAGTTGTTTCGCTTATGTTGCGTAATTCCTGAATATTGATTGTTTTACCGTAATGCTTAGCTATTATTTTTAAACAGGTCGGTCCGCAATCTTTCTGATCGGCTTGTTTATAATTTGTGAATTTTTTCAATTCTTAAATTAGATATAAATTTATCGTGAATGATAAATTTCGGTTTTACTTATGTAATATTTATTGGGAATATGTTTTACTACTTTCGTTGAAACATAAGCCTTCTTAAACCAGAATAAATGATACATTATTCCTTCAAATTTATTTTTATAATAAACCCTTCCATTATCAAATGTTATTCTACCGGTCAATCCTTCAAGTAGGATAAAATCAAAATGGGCTCTAATCTCGTTTGTTAGCTCGGCAGTTTTAATTATGTGTGTAAAACTTTCAATATTTGTTTCAGTTTCAAATATAGATTTTCCAGAAGTTAACTCATCCCAAGCAAAGTTGCATTCATCAAAACAATAATGATTAGGATTGGATAAAACCAATTTAAAGTCTTTACTTCTCATAAAAAAATTGTTCATTATTGGTGTGTTCTTATAGAGAGCAAAACAGCCAGTCGTATAATCATGTCTTACACTAATGAAATCAAAATTATTCAAAAAATCTTGTGTTAAAAAATCTCTTATATTACCATATATGATATCAAGATCACTTTGTCCCCAGAAGTCATATCCATTTATAAGTTCCGAAAAAATAAAACCATATGCTGGTTTAAAATCACAAAGCTTATATGGATAATCAATATTTACCGTAAAACCCAATTTTTGGGAGGCAGTTTCTTTAATTTCGTCAAGTGTTTTATAAATAATTATTAGATTATCAGGTTTGTTTGGTATTTTGTCCAAATTATCCGTGATAATATAGAAATCTATCGTTGGATTGAACGAGCAAGAGTGTACGTAATACGGAAAATACCATGGGTAATCACCATACCAACAAGTCAAAACAGCTATTGATGTTAATGGCATATTTAGCAATTTTTAAAATTCATCTTCTATTAAATCATTGATAAAGAACTCAAGGCTTTCTCTACCGTATGCATTTGGATATTCATATCCGTTGACAAAAATGGCGGGCGTGAAATTGTAATTATTTTCTTCACACCAATCATATTGAGCGTTAAATATTTCATCAAATTCGGTAGTTGTATTTATAGAAAATAAATTAAACCATTCCATTTTGTTTTTGTTTTCAAACCAGGTATTTAATGCTTTTATAAAATCAAATTCACCATTTTGCTGGTATATTTTTATCAAACTTCTAAATAGTTTTTTGTTGTCTTCACTTTCTGTTTCAATATTTGTTTTTAATATGACTTGTATTTGTATATCATTATGATGTTTTTCTAAAATAGTTTCTAACAATTTGTGCGCACCCTTACAATGACCACAAAATGGACTCGAAATAACTGTAATTATGGTTTTACTTTCTTTGTTACCAAGTATTACAGGGTTTTGTGGCAGTTGAGCTTTGTCTTTTGCAAGTAATGCGTTTTTGAAAACATCATAATTTCGCTCAAATCTAATCGCCTTTAATTGGTATTCTTTCAGATCTTTTTGTTTCGTAAGTAATTTTTTCAAAGCAGACCAAATTAGAGTTATTGATAAAAAAATAAACCCAAAAACAACTACTGATTTAGTTAAAATTGAAAAAACTAAATTTTGAAAAACAGCCAAATAACCAAGTTCTAAAAGGATAATAGAAATAATAACCATACAAATAGGACACCATTTTTTCTCGACAAACTTTTGATAATATATCGATAAAAATAAAACAGGAATGGATACCAAAAGCAACATTTTTTGAATTGTAAAATAGTCTGTGGCATCGCCGGAAAATAAGAATACCAGTAAGCCAAAGAATTGGGAAACAAAGAATATAATACTCAAATCACTAAAATTTACAACTTCAAAGATTTTCCATTTAGTAGAATCCACCACAGTAGCACAACTGGTGGATGCCGTCATATTGCAAAAACCATTAAGCAACGCACTTTTTGTACCAAATAAATCCTTGAGGGCGGCAACAGAAAAAAAGATACCAATGATTGGAAAAACAACAAAAAATTTAATAGAAAAATCCGTCTCGAATTGATAAAGCACCAACACAAGCAATATTAAAGCGAAGATTTGTAAAACCAATGACACACTGTTTTTATTTGATTTTAGGACTTCTTCATTTTCTGGTTTTTCTACTAAAAGTACAAGGCCTTTCCATCGTGATTCTAATTCTGATTTAGAAATTGTTAACGGTTTTTTATCTTTGCGACAAAGAAAGGTGTCGCCTTTTCTTTCAATAAAATAGAGTTGTGGTTTACTCCTTTCTTCATTCAAAAAGGCAACAAAATGGTCTGGCAATAAATTAACATCAGAGACTTCAACTCGAATTACTCCATTGTCAATATTAAAGAAACTTAATGTGTCTGCAATCGATAGCAAAGAAGGATAATCAGGATGCGATTGGTTTTGAAATAAAAACTCTTCTTTGTCAATGTTGATGTTTTCTTTGTCGAGATATTGAAATAGGTAATTTAATTCGTTGTTCATTTTTTCTATAAATATTTTTAAGTAAGTTACTTCATCGAAACTATTGCATTTTGAAATGATTTTTTATTCACGTACAAAATGCTGGTAAGCAAGGGAAAAGTTGACGGGCATTGTCCTTACCAACATTTCTCCTATCATAAAGTTTCTACATTGTGATTGTTTATTATTTAAGGTATTATCAGGTATATAATTATTTATTAGTTTGAAATATTTCAGTAATCATTTTTTCGATTTCTGCTTTGATTTCTACACTGCTACCTGTCCATCTGCCGATGATATCGCCATCTTTATTAATTAAGATTTTTACTGGAATTGCTGTTACTGCATAGGTGTCTTCAATTATGCTTTTGTTTTCTTTAATTGAAAAATGTTTCCATTTTTCAATATTTTCTTTTTGTATTGTAGCTCTCCATAAATCTAGTTTTTCATCCTTCGTAACACTTATAATTTCAAAGCCTTTATCCTTATACTTAGAATATATTTCTTTTAGAAAAGGAAAATCTCCTATACAAGGGCCGCACCAACTTGCCCAAAAATCAAGAAGTACATATTTGTTGTTTTTAAATAACCTAAGTTGCAACAAGTTAGAATTCAAGTCACTTACTTTAAAATCAGGTGCCGGGCTTCCAATTCTACTATTTTTAAAATAATTTAATTTTTCAGCCAATTGTTTTGCGCTGCAAGATTTTTTTATTTCCGGTTCTAATTTATTATATAAATTTTTAATTGTATCATATGGAATTTGATCATCCTCTTCTGCTAATATGTGATATAATAAGTCAGGTGTTATAAATGAATTTGGATTTTTTTTTATAAATTCAAAATCCGCCTGCCTATTTATTTTTATATTTTGATCCACCAAGTGATCCAACTGTTGATCAAGCGAATCTAAACTCTTTTGAAATTGAATTCTTAAAGAATTATCACTTGTTGCAGTCATTTTAGCAGAATAAACTCTACTAAATTCTCTGATAGAATCAATTTTTTTGTGAATTTTTTCCTTTTCCGTTGTATTTTGTAATGCATAAAACTCATCGTTCGTTTTAGAACCAGTTATAACTATAGTATTCAAATTATCAAAATCGAGTTTGGCATTCATTATACGCGGCTCTAAATAAAATATCTTTGAATTAAAATTTGTCATATAAAAATTAGGGTCAGTACAAATAATTGCTTTAACAGGGAAATCAATTTCTCCTTTAAATACAAATTTATTATTATAAATCTCTGAAGATTTTGTAATGCTTTTGCCGTTGACCTTATATGTCAAGTAAATCTTTTTTTTGTTAGCGTTTTTAGAGCACACACCATTTAACACAAAGTTGTGCTGTGCTACCATCATAAATGGAAGAATTAAAAAGAAAATTGAAAGATTTAATTTCATATGTATTAATTTTAATAAAAACAAGAAATCTTAATTCAATAAGATTTCCTGTTTTTAAGTCTAATTTATTGCCTAAAAATTAATGAAATGTGTAACAAGCATTTCTTGAGCACGCATTACAACCAGATCCGCAATCATATGCACTATCACAATAGCCACATTTTTTTTTGCTTTCATCAGTGCCACTATAACTACCTGCCATAATGTTTTTCATTTCTTTTCTTGATAACTTCCCTTGAGCAGTAGCTAAACTCATTTTTTGTGTTTTCATAATTTTTGTTTAAAATGTTAATAAAATTTCTGTTTTAACTAAGACATGTGCACTTGCTTATAAAACAAATTCGATAGCAAAAATGATGAAAAAGAAGCAATTTCCTACTATATCCAAAATTTTGAATTATCAATTTTTTTAGCAAAAAATAAACACATTATTCATTATTAAACACTTATAAAAGCTAAAAATGCAAAATGATGTGTTTTTGTAGTGTTTTATTTTTCACATAAGGCTATTCTTATAAAAAAAATAAGATCTTAGTAAATCATTATATAACCTATTAATATTTATTATTTAATTTATTAACTAAATTTACTAATCTCTACAACTCACCCTGTTTATAACTGTATAAGCATAACCGGAATTCGTATAAGTATCAATAAGTACTATCATTTGTTTTACAGATTATTAGATGATGAAACTTGCTGGTTTAAAAAAGCAAAGCAGCTTTTAATAAACTCCTTAGAATTAAAAGATTACCTAAAGGTCTCATATCAAACCAAATTTAAACTTATACGAATTTAGGTCAATCCCCAACAGGACATCTAAACCAAATTCATAAAGCCAATGAAAGACAGACACTAAATATAGTACGCCAATTTCTTCAAATCTTCCATAAAATTTATAGAAATTTGTCCCGTAGAGGTCACTACTCGGGACAAAAGAAAAATATCATCTTTTGTCCCGTTTTTTTTTGCCCATAACCTATTATCTACCAGTCAGATACAGTTGGTGATTTCGTTCACTCGGGCGGTGCGGATTTTGTTTTCTGAAAATGTAAAATTTTCCGGAAAAATTAAACCAATTATCTCTCTGGAATCAGCTAAAGTCCCGACATCAAAGGCTTTACCTAGCTTTAAAAGGTTTTCCAGTCCTGTATTCGTTAGATACTCTATATTCTCTCTATCGTCATCTACATTTCCAATCTCCTTCTCTAACTTGCTAATAGCAGCATTGTATTCAATTTTCATAAGATGATAATCCTCAGCATCTATTTTCTCGGTGACTAATAAATTTCTGGCAACGGTCAATTTCTTTTCATAAACTGCAATTTGTTCAAGAGATTTCTTTTTTTAATTAATGATTAAACTAGTATACTCTCTGTAGCCTT